>Ga0256405_10000322_pt1 | contig 158014 bp, 142 predicted proteins | sample RumenRJG_02DNA_FD_189096 | JGI IMG/M metagenome (GOLD analysis project Ga0256405, IMG submission 189096) | Bovine rumen microbial communities from Lethbridge, Alberta, Canada - RJG_02 | ecosystem: Host-associated > Mammals > Digestive system > Stomach > Rumen | place: Canada: Alberta...
CTGCCTTTTTCATCCATTCCAGGAACTGTTTGCTACCAATCAGTCCTTGTTCCTCTGCCCCAAAGAAGGCGAAGATGATACTTCTGGGTGAACCCACCTGTTTGAAATACTTCGCCAACTGAAGCACGACGGCATCACCGCTGGCATTATCGTCAGCACCAGGGTGAACGGCCAACGTATCAGGACGACGTGAACCGGAACCTTCACCGCCCATACCCAGATGGTCGTAATGTGAACCCACGACAATATATTCATGTCTCAGTTGCTTGTCCTTGCCTGGTAATACGGCAAGGATGTTATGAGTGGTGATCTCTTGTTCCTTCTTGGTGAAGTTAAAGTCTTGGTAGAAGCCCTTTTCCTTTTTGGCCTTGATGATCGGTTTGAGTTTCAGACTGCGAAGTTGATCGACGATATAAGCAGAAGCGAGACTATCGCCTGCAGTACCTGGGTATCTACCTCCCAGTTCCTGCGACGCCAAGTAAGCCACCGTCTGCCGCATCTCATCCTGCTGCGCATGTAAAGGTAAAAAGGTAAAAAGGTAAAAGGGTAAAACAATCACCCATTTTGCCATTACCTCTACTTTACAAAATAATCTCTTCATATTTACTTTTTTTACCTTTTTACTTTTTTACGGCTGCAAAGGTACAACCTTTCAGCCAATTACACAATCCCCATTTATATGGATTTTAAGAATCACACTGACGAATCGTCAGCAAACCCCGACAAATTGTCAGTAATTATTCCTCAGGCATAATTTTGGCAACGGACTACATGACTAAAGGACTGAAAAAAGTCGTATAGTCCTGAAGTCCGTTGCTAAAAAAATAAAGGAGGATTAAGATATGACACTCGACAAATTTACAATCAAAGCACAAGAGGCTGTTCAGGCGGCAGTGAATACCGCCCAGATGAACGGTCAGCAGGTCATTGAACCTGTACATATACTCAAAGGAGTATTGGAGAAGGCGAAGGACGTCACGACCTTCATCTTCCAGAAACTCGGCGTGAACGCCCAACAGATAGAGATGCTTGTGGACAACGAGATCCAACATCTGCCGAAGGTACAGGGCGGTCAGCCATATCTCTCTAACGATAGTAATAATGTACTCGTGCGCGCACAAGAGATCGCCACCAAACAAGGCGACGAGTTTGTGGCATGCGAACCCGTGCTACAGGCACTCCTCACCGTGAATTCTACGGCAAGCCGTATTCTGAAGGATGCCGGCTGTACGGAGAAGGAGATGCAGCAGGCCATTCAGGCCCTGCGCCAGGGACAGAAGGTACAGTCACAGTCGGCTGACGACAACTATCAGTCACTGGAGAAATACGCGAAGAACCTGGTCGATCTCGCCCGTCAAGGCAAACTTGACCCTGTGATCGGTCGTGATGATGAGATTCGCCGACTCTTGCAGATTCTCTCACGCCGTACGAAGAACAACCCGATTCTGATTGGTGAACCTGGTACCGGTAAGACCGCCATTGTGGAAGGCCTGGCGGGTCGTATCGTACGGGGAGACGTGCCGGAGAACCTGAAGGACAAACAGCTCTACTCCCTCGACATGGGTGCGCTCGTGGCAGGTGCGAAATACAAGGGTGAGTTCGAGGAGCGCCTGAAAAGCGTCATCAACGAGGTGACGAAAGCCGAAGGCCGCATCATCCTCTTCATCGACGAGATCCACACGCTGGTAGGTGCCGGTGGTGGTGAGGGTGCGATGGATGCCGCCAACATCCTGAAACCTGCCCTCGCCCGTGGAGAACTGCGTGCCATCGGTGCTACCACACTCAACGAATACCAGAAATACTTCGAGAAAGATAAAGCCCTCGAACGTCGATTCCAGACGGTGATGGTGGATGAGCCAGATGAACTGTCGGCTATCTCTATTCTGCGTGGTCTGAAAGAGCGTTACGAAAACCACCACAAGGTACGTATCCAGGATGATGCCTGTATCGCTGCCGTCCAGCTCTCGGAGCGTTATATCAGCGAGCGATTCCTGCCTGACAAGGCTATCGACCTGATGGACGAGGCAGCCGCCAAACTGCGTATGGAGCGCGACTCCGTACCAGAGGAACTCGATGAGATCACCCGCCGCCTCGCCCAGCTCGAAATCGAGCGCGAAGCCATCAAGCGCGAAGGGGATGAACCCAAGATTGCCCAGTTGGATAAAGATATCGCCGAGCTCCGCGAACAAGAGACCCAGTTCCGTGCCAAATGGGAGGGCGAACGCCAACTCATCAACAAGATCCAACAGGATAAACAAGAGATAGAAAGTCTGAAACTCGAGGCAGAACGCGCTGAACGCGAAGGCGACTATGGGAAGGTGGCTGAGATCCGCTACTCGAAACTGAAAGCACTCGAAGATGATATCAAGGCCATCCAACAGCAACTGGCAACAGCCCAGAATGGCGACTCACTCGTGCGTGAGGAAGTGACGGCCGACGACATCGCAGAGGTGGTAAGTCGCTGGACGGGCATCCCTGTCACGAAGATGATGCAGAGTGAACGAGAGAAACTGCTGCACCTCGAAGCAGAATTGCACAAACGTGTAATTGGTCAGGACGAGGCGATCACAGCCGTCTCTGACGCCGTGCGCAGAAGTCGTGCAGGTCTGCAGGATCCGAAGCGACCGATTGCTTCCTTTATCTTCTTGGGTACGACGGGTGTCGGTAAAACCGAACTCGCCAAGACCTTGGCAGACTATCTGTTTAACGACGAAACGATGATGACGCGTATCGATATGTCAGAATATCAGGAGAAATACAGTGTCTCCCGTCTGATTGGTGCACCTCCAGGCTATGTGGGCTATGATGAAGGGGGACAGTTGACAGAGGCAGTGCGCCGTAAGCCCTACTCCGTCGTACTCTTCGACGAGATCGAGAAGGCACATCCCGATGTGTTCAACATCCTCTTGCAGGTGTTGGACGATGGCCGGCTGACCGACAACAAGGGACGTACCGCCAACTTCAAGAACACCATCATCATCATGACCTCGAATGCGACGAGAGAGCAACTGCGCCAGACGATGCGCCCGGAGTTCCTGAACCGTATCGACGAGATCATCACCTTCACGCCGCTCACAAAGGAGCAGATTGCCGATGTGGTGCGTCTGCAGATGAAGAAGGTCACGGAGATGCTGGCGCCTCAGGGCATCACCCTCGAATGCACGCCTCAGGCGATTGCCTTCCTGGCTGAAGAGGGCTATGATCCCGACTTTGGAGCCCGTCCTGTGAAACGAGCCATCCAACAGTTCGTGCTCAACGACCTGTCGAAGAAGCTCCTGGCTGATGAGGTGGATCGCGACAAACCGATCATCATCGACGAATTTGGCGAAGGACTGGTCTTCAGAAACTGAAGAAAGGTAAAAAAGTAAAAAGGTAAAAAAGCATTCGCTATTAGCGGATGCTTTCTTTTTGGCGATTATGGATATAAAGGCCTTTACGCATAGGTTTGCCTTGCAGTCGACGACCTTGAAGGTCATACCATACAGAGGTGTGGCCTTCATCTGTCAGAACACGACGGATGGCCGTCGGATCCGTCATAAAATCGAAAGAGATAGTGCCGTCACTGGCTAAACGGATGTTCGTGATGGCTTTCGACATCAACAGTTCGCCATCGGCATTGGGCGAAAAAAGGACTGCTGCCGGAGAACTGGTATTGGTCAGGCACTGGTTCTCCCCATAGGGATAGACCGACGTACTGAGAAACTTGCAACGCAAATAGTCCGACATGGTATATTTGCCGGGGTCTTTCCCATCGTTCTGAGGATCCCACGCCTTATAATCCTTCCCGTCGGCATGGAACAGATCGTAACGGTAATGCGTGTCAGAGATATTCACTTCATTGTTCCCCCAGCTCAACTGCTGGAAGTCCACATGCACGATGATCAGACCGTTACCCGGACAGCCATAGTCCCAGCCTTCCTGTTGGCGGTTCTCCAAGAGGTAATACTCATTGGATTGCCCGGAGTTACGGATGAGATAGCTCTTCCCACCGGCACTCGCGGATTTCATGCCCGTGATGCTCGTAGCCTGCGTCAGTTCCTCAGGCTGATCCCATCCCAGATACATCTTCTCCATAGCCATGAGGTTAGGCGGACACCAACCTCTGTTAGTATTGTTACCGCCATCCAACAGATCCCACTCATCGACCGCCGAGAAGCTGGTTGCGGTGCCCAGGGGATAGATATCCGGGAGACCCAGCGCATGAAATATCTCATGGGCGATAGTTCCAAACCCATTCAGGGAACCGTCTCTCCACAACTCTGTGGCGATCGAACAAAAGTTGGAATAGATATTCCCTGGCAGCAAAAGGTGTTCGTCCTGAGAATTAGGCCAGATATAACCCACCTTCTGGTTCCCGGCATAACTGGCTGCCACGAAGAACAGCTCACTCACTTTCCCGTCCCCCTTCCAGTCATAGATGGAGAAATCGGTCTTCTCGGTGTCACACAACTGCTTCACCGCATCCCGCATCACATCCACACCATAGTAGGAGCTCCCATGACCGCCAGCTTTCTGAGTAACCTTAAATGGACCATAGACATCAAACTTTATGTTCAAACGTCCGTTCGACTGATCACGGAAGTAGTCGGCCAGGCAGCCTACCCCCACCCCTTCGTTATAGCCCTTTTCATTGAGCATGCGATGGTAATACGATTGCGGGTCAGACATGGTGAAGTCCGCATCGCTAAAGGCGATGAGGACCACAGGCATGCGGTAGGTTTTCTGGGGATCGAAGTCATAGGGCATTGGGAGAACTTGGTTATCCCCGCGCGTCGATGGCCTGTCCCCTGTATGCACACAACCAATGCGCTGTGCGCTGACACTTAAAGGTAAAAAAGTAAAAAGGTAAAAAGGTAAGAAGACCTGTAGATAAATATTATAAAAAAATTTATTTCTCATACCAATCTCCTTTTTTACCTTTTTACTTTTTTTACCCTTTTACCTTTTTACTTTTTTTACCCTTTTACCTTTTTACTTTTTTACTTTTTTACTTTTTACAAGGAGTCCAGGGCTTGAGGGTCTTGAAGAAATCGTTACCCTTGTCATCCACGAGGATGAAGGCGGGGAAGTCCTCGACCTCAATCTTCCAGACAGCCTCCATACCGAGTTCGGGATATTCCACGCACTCGATGCTCTTGATACTACTCTGTGAGAGCACTGCAGCCACGCCACCGATCGTTCCCAGATAGAAACCACCATACTTCTTACAAGCCGCTGTCACCACATCAGAACGGTTACCCTTGGCAATCATCACGAGGGATGCGCCATTAGCCTGGAACTCATCCACGTAGGGGTCCATACGGTTGGCCGTGGTGGGACCCATCGAGCCACAAGGATAGCCCTCCGGAGTCTTGGCAGGACCGGCATAGAGCACAGGATACTTCTTGAAGTAGTCGGGCAATCCCTCACCGGCATCCAGACGAGCCTTCAGCTTGGCATGGGCGATATCACGGGCCACGATGATGGTACCCTTCAGGTTGATACGGGTTGAGACAGGATACTTTGACAGTTTCTTGCGCACGGCATCGATACCCTCGTTCAGGTCGATCTCGATACCCTTGCCACCCTCGCCTGGCTTACGGAGCTCCTCAGGAATCAGTTCTGTGGGGTTCGCATCCATCTTCTCCAACCAGATACCATCGGCATTGATCTTTGCCTTGATATTACGGTCGGCAGAGCAGGATACGCCCATACCAATCGGACAAGAAGCACCATGACGCGGCAGACGGATCACACGGATATCGTGAGCCAGGTACTTACCACCAAACTGTGCACCGAGACCAATCTTCTGAGCCTCCACAAGCAGCTTCTGCTCCAGATCCACATCACGGAAGGCACGACCCGTCTCATCACCTGTCGTGGGCAGACCGTCATAGAACTTGATCGAAGCGAGTTTCACGGTCAGCAGGTTCTTCTCTGCAGACGTACCACCAATCACAAAGGCAATATGATAAGGCGGACAAGCAGCAGTACCTAAGCTCTTCATCTTCTCTACGAGGAACGGGATCAGGGTGCCCTCGTTCTGGATCGTCGCCTTGGTCATCGGATAGAAGTAAGTCTTGTTGGCAGAGCCACCACCCTTAGCCACCATCACAAACTTATACTCAGCACCCTCGGTGGCCTCGATGTCAATCTGGGCAGGGAGGTTACAACGGGTGTTCACCTCGTCGTACATATTCAACGGCGCATTTTGAGAGTAACGCAGGTTATCCTGTGTAAAGGTATTAAACACACCCAGACTCAGGGCCTCTTCATCCTCGAAACCCGTCCAGATCTGCTGTCCCTTCTCACCATGGATAATGGCGGTACCCGTATCCTGGCAGAAAGGCAGGATGCCCTTGGCAGCCGTCTCTGCATTACGCAGGAACTGCAGGGCTACATACTTGTCGTTCTCAGAGGCCTCAGGATCGGTCAGGATCTTAGCCACCTGCTCATTATGTTCACGGCGCAGCATGAACTCCACATCGTGGAAGGCCTGCTGGGCCAAGAGGGTCAGGGCCTCCTTGGAGACCTTTACGATTTGCTTACCTTCAAACTCGGCGGTTGTGACGCCATCTTTTGTCAAAAGGCGATACTCGGTCTTGTCTTCACCCACCTGAAACATCGGTGCGTACTTAAATTCAACGTTCTTAGCCATAACTTTAATTTTTTATTTTGGCAACGGACTAAAGGACTTAAGGACTTTTTTCTGAGGATGAATCAGTCGTGTTAGTCCTGTCGTCCGTTGCTAAGTTAATATGATTAGTATCCAAAAATTTCTTCAAGGGTCAGGCGGCGGATGGGACCGATCTTGCCTAACGCCTCCATATCGAGCTCCTTCTCATCACCGAGGATGATATACCGGAAGGGCTTGTTTGCCATGTTAGCCTGCTCGAAGGCCACGATATCCTTCAGCTGGAGCTGCTGGATAGCCTGATAGGTCGCCTCGGCGAGATCCTTATCCAACCCCAGACGCTTCGTCATGAGGTAGCGATTGATGATGCCACCCTTACGGACACGCGAGGTAGCCATCAGCTTCAGCACACTCTCCTTCGCAATCTTAAAGGCAGCCTCACTCTGCGGGATGGTATCGAGAATCTGATGGAACTGATTGATGCAGTCCATCATCTTATCGTTCTGCGAGATGATATGCGTGAAGAAGAATTCCTTCTCCCCTTGACGGTCAGGACGGAGATAGGCGGCACCAGCATTATACGCCAGACCACGAGCCTCACGCATCTCCTGGAACACGATACCGTTCATACCCGAACCATAATACTCATTGAAGAGCGTCTGCACACCGTTCTCGGCAGGGTTCCACGCGCGATTCTCATTATGGTACATGCGCATATAGATGTTCTTCGCATCATAGGGCGCAATCCACACCTCGTTCTTCGGGGTGAGTTCACGGGTATAAGGCTGTCCGGCAGGCACCGGTTTCAACACCTTGGGTGTAGGATGCTCCTTCGCCAACAGGTCAGAGAGTGCCTGCACACTCATCGGTCCGTAGTAGAGCACCTGGTGCTCCATGTTCCTGAGGCCACCCAACAGGTTGAGCAGATCCTGGGGATTGGTCTCGCGCAACTGCTGTTCGGTCATATCATCACGACGCATGTTATGAGGTCCATAAAGGGCATAGTGATAGAGGTAGTCGAAACAGGTACGCTGGTCTTGTTTACGGTTCTCACGGGCTTTCAGGATCACATCCACGAAACTGTTGTAGGAGTCCTGAGTCGCCTGGGCGTTCTGCAAAAGATTCTCCAACAACTTCAGGGCAGCCGGCATATGCTCACTCAGACCAGAGAGCGAGATGTTCAGGTTGTCGGCATTCACATTCACGCTGTAACTGCAGGCGAGGTTATAGAACTGCTGCTTGATCTCAGTAGCCGTCAGATCCTTGGTACCCACCACATCGAGATAATCGCTCACCATATCATAACGGTTGTCGTCCTCATGACCGAACTCATAGCGGAAGGTCAGAGTAAACAGACTGTCGGTGGTATTCTTCACATACAGCAACGGCAAGCCCTTTACTTTTTTACCTTTTACCCTTTTTACCTCTGAGATTGTCAGCGCCTGATTGAAATCCACGAACTCCGGATGAATCGGCTCCACCTGACTGAGTTGGATATCCTTCACAAACTGACTCACTAAGTCACGGTTCGTGGGAATCGGGGTGATGGCAGGCTTGTCGATCTTCTTCTGTAGGGTATCAACACCCTGACGCTTGAAGATGGTGGCATAGCCATCGGTAAAGAAACGGTTGGCAAAATCCACGATATCCTGCTTCGTCAACTTCGACACACGGTCGAGAAGACCAGTCTGCTGCGCCCAACTCTTCCCATTGATAAAGGCATCGAGATGCTGATTCACGCGCCAACGGTTATTCTCCAACGCACGCTGGTAATCAAGTTTCAGGTTGTTGATGACCGCCGGCAACAGGTCGTCGGAGAAATTGCCTTTCTTCAGGTTCTCAATCTCCCCTAACAACAGGGCGCGCACCTCCTCCAGACTCTGGTTGGGTTTGGGCATACCCATCATCACAAACGAAGAATAGTCCTGAAGCGACTGATTCATACAGCCAGCCCCCTGTACACGCATCGCCTGGTTCAGATTCAGGTCGAAGAGACCTGCCTTGCCATTGTTCAGCATAGAGGCAATCACGTCGAGGGTATCGTTCTGCAGGTCGGAGGCTTTCTTGGCCAACCAACCCATCCACACCTGTTCTGCCTGCTGACCGATCACCGTCGTGTCTGTAGGAGCTGTGAGGGGTTTCTGGACGGGGAACACAGGCTGCGACACATCTGCCCCCGGTTTCCAACCACCGAAGTACTGGTCGATGAGCGCGATGGTCTTGTCAGGATCGAAGTCACCAGCCATACAGATCGCCACGTTATTGGGCACGTACCACTTCTTGAAGTAGTTCTCGATGTTCACGATCGAGGGATTCTTCAGGTGTTCCTGCGTACCGATAGTAGTCTGGGTACCATAGGGATGGGTCGGTGTGAGTTTCTTGCCTAACGCACTCCACACCTTATCATTGTCATTTGTCAGATAGATGTTATACTCCTCATACACAGCCTCCAGTTCGGTATGGAACCCACGGATGACCATATGTTGGAAACGGTCACTCTGGATCTTCGCCCAGTTCTCGATCTCGTTGGCGGGGATATCCTCGGTATAGCAGGTCACATCATTCGAAGTAAAGGCGTTCGTACCCTCCGCACCGATAGCAGCCATCAGTTTGTCATACTCATTGGGGATAAAGTACTGGGCAGCCACCTGGCTCACCGAGTCGATCTCGTGATACGCCTGTTTGCGCTGAGCCGGATCTGTCAACAGACGATAACGCTCATAGCGGTCCTTGATGTCCTTCAACAAAGGTGCCTCAGCCTCCGCATTGGTCGTACCGAAGTGCGTCGTGCCCTTAAACATCAGGTGCTCCAGGTAATGCGCCAGACCAGTTGTCTCCGCAGGGTCGTTCTTCGATCCCGTCCTGACGGCGATATACGTCTGAATCCTCGGCTTCTCATTGTTCACCGAGAGATAAACCTTCAAACCATTATCCAGCGTATAAATACGGGTTTTAGTCAAATCACCCGGCACCGTGACAAAGTCACGTGCCACTAAAGGTAAAAAGGTAAAAAGGTAAAAAAGTAAAAAACAATATTTCTTCATTGCTTCTCTATTTTATTGATTATATTTATTATAGTACCAATTATTGTTTTAAGATCATTTATCAAAGAATCATATACATCCTTTGTGATCTGATCAGATTCATAAAGTAATTCCAACCAATATCTAGTTTCACTTGCCTCTTTTAGAGATATTTTCAATTTATGGACATAGTCTGCATCACTTTGAGCAAAAATGCTTTCTGCAATATTAGCACCTATGCTTGTCCCACTTCGGTATAGCTGTTTAGAAATGACATATTCCTTTTTTTGATCATAAAGATATGAATATAACTTTATGATTCTTAAAGCGAACTGCTTACTTAATTTATAAATAACATTTTCAGTCATTTTACTCTTTTACCTTTTTACTCTTTTACTTTTTTACTCTTTTACTTTTTTACCTTTTTACTTTTTTACCTTTAACTAGTTCTCATAATCAATCTCATGATCCAACTTTTCCAAGAAATCCTCATAGACCTCCTTCTCCACATCACCCATAGAGAACTCCTTTTCTGCATCCTTGCGGATCTCAGCAATCCAGGTACGACGGGCTTTGATGTAATCCTCATGGATATGAACCACATCCTCCTCTGTGATCTCCTCAAGCCCATAGTAATCGAGAATCATCTGATACGACCACGACCAACGGTATTCACTGTAGTTATCATTGATTTCCGCAAAGCGGTCGAGCAACTGCTGGATATTGTCAATATCGCCGTTGTTGATATCACGGACGATACGCATCTCCTCACTCTCAGGCATCAGCAAGCCACTGAGATCTGTCCATCTGCCCTTACCCACGATACTCTTCGGGCGTCCGAAGAAACCTTCCTTCTGGGCACGCTTCAGCACGGCACCCATATAGATACGCAGGGCAATATCATAATACTTCAAACCCTTACGCAGGGAAGAGGCATTGATCACATACTCATGGAAATTGTAGGTGGAGACATTATCACCGGAAGCCTCACGCAGGGCCTTCAGCACCTTGATACCCTCCATGATCTCTCCGACGGTAAACGGTGAGAGCCAGTCGAAGTTGATGATGCTCTTCCGCGACAGCTTCGAACGCTTGTCACGCTTCGGCCATTTCTTGATATCACGATAGAGACCTACCGTGGTGATATTTCTGCCAGGCACCAGGTAACAGTCGTCGCCATAGGCCACAAGATACGAGAACGGCAGGTTACGCGTATCGGGATGGTGCATCAGCTTACCGAAGCAGACGGAGAACGCGCCGATCGTGGCAGGCATCAGGATATAGGCGCCAGAGGCGGTCTTGGTGCCACGCTCCAACGTGCCATAGTGCAGGGGGCCCATCTTATAGGCATGGTTCGAGAAGTTGGTGTTGGAGCCGGCGTTATAGAACGAGAACTCACCACCAATCAACAGCGAACTCTTATGATGGCTGGCACAGAAGGGACCGCAGAAGGCAGCACAGGCCTCACCATTTGCCATGAATGAGTTGGCAAAAAACAGGCTCGCCTCGGCCGTAAAACCGTTCGTGATCTGACAGGCCTCACCTACAAAACAATCCTGCATCTTCACGGAGTTGTTGATCGAGCAACCGTCACAAATGATCGAATTCTCACAGATCACACCCGTACCGATAAACACAGGGGCATCCATCGAACTCATCACCGTACACTCGGAGAGACGGGCAGCACCCGAGATCTCACAGTCACCCTTGATGATAGTGTTCGTGATATCCTTGGCATTGATGATCTTCACATTATTGCCGATATAGCCACGCTCCGGACGCGACACACGGAGTTCATCCTCAATCATCTGCTGCAAGGCTTTTTTCAACACCTTGTCACGATCGTGCTTCACCATAAACGCAGCCAACTGACTGTTCAGTTCACGGAAGATAGTCACGTTGCCATCCCCCATCTCGTTGAGCACGGAGATCACACTGCCCTCGCCATAGGTGGCATCGTCGGTGGTCTCCAGCGTACAGATATTCGAGATATAACAGTCGTTACCGATGGTATAGTTGTTGATATAGTTACCCACCTTCTCGATCAGACAGTCATCGCCCACTGTCACATTACGCAACGTGGCGTCGTTGATACCCGAGTGCTTCACAAAGCCCTTCGTCACCTCGACCATCTTCTCAAAGGACCCGAGACGGATGTCACCATAAAACACCACACGGTGGAAGTTATAGGGACGGAACCCGTCAGCCACCATCACGCGCTGCCAGTCCTCCGCCCAGCACACATTATTCTCCAAAACCTCAATTTCTGTTTGTGTTAAATTTCTGTAGTTACTCATAATCTTGATATAAAAAATCGTTATATGGATATTTCTGCACATGCAGTTCGCGCACACGCTTATACAAAACGTCCCGCAACTCATCGATATTCTCTTTCTGCTTGGCACTTATGAAGAGGCGCTCGAGATACCTCCCTGCCCCTGTTCTAGGGGAGGGGTCGGGGGAGGGGTTGGCCATCCACGTCCGTTTCAAATCCTCAAGCGTATAATTCTCCTTTGTCATCGGCGTCAAATCATCTTCTTCCTTCTCCACCCACGTATAGGCATCAATCTTGTTGAACACCAGCATCGCAGGCTTGTCGGCGCAGCCTAATTCCTTCAGAGTCTCTTCCACGACACGGATCTGCTCCTCAAAGTCCGGGTGTGAGATATCCACCACATGCACGAGCAGGTCAGCCTCACGCACCTCATCCAGCGTACTCTTGAAACTCTCTACGAGATCAGAGGGCAACTTACGGATAAAACCGACGGTATCAGCCAACAGGAAAGGCAGGTTGTCGATGGTCATCTTGCGCACGGTGGTATCGAGGGTGGCAAAGAGTTTGTTCTCTGCAAACACCTCACTCTTGGCGAGCAGGTTCATCATCGTACTCTTGCCCACGTTGGTATAGCCCACAAGGGCGACACGGATCAGGCGACCGCGGTTCTTCCTTTGGGTAGTCTTCTGCTTGTCAATCTCTGCCAGACGCTGTTTCAACAGGGTGATACGCTGCAGGATGATACGACGGTCCATCTCCAGCTGGGTCTCACCAGGTCCACGCAGACCTACAGAGCCCTTTCCACCACCAGAACCGGAACCACCTCCCTGACGTTCCAAGTGGGTCCAGAGTCGCTGCAAACGGGGCAGCATATACCGGTGCTGAGCCAGTTCTACCTGTGCCTTCGCCTCAGCCGTCTGAGCCCGCATGGCAAAGATATCGAGAATCAGTGAGGTCCGGTCCAGGATCTTCACCTGCAATTCCTGCTCTATATTCCGCATCTGCTTCGCGCTCAACTCATCATCAAATATCACCATCCCCACTGGCCGTGGTTCCAACGGTCCCTGAGCCTGCCGAAGGGCCGAGCCTGTCGCGCTCTCCACGGTCCCTGAGTTTGTCGCGCTCGACCGAAGGTCGCTTGCTACCAACGGGACGCAAGAAGGGCTGGACGCATCCTGGGCGTCCATCCACTCATCATAGGCATCTTGGCACTTCTTAATATAAGCCTTAATCTCCTGGAGTTTACCAGACCCCACATACGTGGTCTGACTCGGTCCCCCAACCTTCTGGGTAAACCGTTTCACGGTGACCGCCCCAGCTGTATCAGCCAGGAACTCCAGTTCGTCGAGATATTCTTTAGTCTTGGCCTCGTCCTGATCCTTGGTGATGAGTCCTACCAGCACCGCCGTCTCAGCCTTCGCCTCTGATATTACAAATTCTTTCATATTGGGGACAAAATTACGATTAAATGAGCAAAATACAAAACAAATAACATTTTTTTGTATTTTCGAATGTGAGTAATTTCGAGACGAAGTCTCAAAGGTACATAAAAAAATATGGGATAAATAAAAATAATCCCATAAATATTTGTCTAAAAAAGTTTTTTTTGTACTTTTGCAGCAGAATAACAAATAAAACAAAAAAATATTATTATGAGAGTAATTATTCAGAGTGACTACCAGAAAATGTCACAGTGGGCAGCAAACCACGTTATCGAGTGTATCAACAAGTTCAACCCGACACCCGATCACAAGTTCGTGTTAGGCCTGCCGACAGGTTCTTCTCCCGTGGGCATGTACAACGCCCTCGTCGAGGCTAATCGTGCCGGAAAGGTATCTTTCAAGAACGTGATCACCTTCAACATGGACGAGTATGTCGGTCTGCCTGAGGCGCATCCTGAGAGTTATCATGCTTTCATGGCACGCAATCTCTTCGACCACATTGACTGTCCGAAGGAGAACATCCACATCCTCAATGGTAATGCCCCCGACCTGGTGGCTGAGTGCAAGCACTATGAGGAGATGATCCAGGAAGCTGGTGGCATCGACCTGTTCATCGGTGGTATCGGTCCTGATGGTCATATCGCTTTCAATGAGCCTGGTTCTTCACTGGCTTCAAGAACCCGCATGAAGACCTTGACGACAGATACCCGCATCGCCAACTCCCGTTTCTTTGGTGGCAGACCTGAGAATGTGCCAGCACACGCTCTGACAGTCGGTGTTGGTACGGTAATGGATGCCCGTGAGGTGATGATCCTCGCTAATGGTCATGCGAAGGCACGCGCCCTGCAGGCAGCTATCGAGGGTTCCATCAACCACATGTGGACCATCTCTGCCCTGCAGACACATCAGCACGGTATCATCGTCTGTGACGAAGAGGCCGCCGACGAACTCAAAGTCAGCACCTACAAATACTTCAAGGACATCGAACAGGATGAAATTTTGTAATTTTTGACGGTCCCTGAGCCTGCCGAAGGGCCAGTCAAAAGGGCCAAAGAAAATAATCCCGGAATCATTTGGTGATTTCGGGATTTTTATTTACCTTTGCCCCCAGTTAAGATTAAGTCTAACCCTATAAAAGACAACTTATGAAAACTTTAAGTACCATTTTGATGACCGCCATGTGCGGTATGTTAACCCTCAGTAGCTGCTCTACTGAGGATGTGAATAACTTTACCAGCCCTTCGACAAGCTCAGGGACCGTAAAGATCGGCACGGTTGCTGAGCTTGCCGAAGTACGTGGTGACACCGACACCCCTTTACAAACCCGCCTCTACATCTTCAATGAGGCAGGCCGGTGTATCCAACAGCTCTCCCCTGACGAGCACGCGCAATTCGTAACCACCAGTCTCACCACCGGCACTTACGACCTCTATGGCATGGGCAGCGACGACCTCTCTAACTTCATCCTCCCGACGGTAGATGAGGCGAAGCCCACCACAGAGATTACAGTAGCCGCAGGCAGACAAAGAGGCGACCTGCTCATCGGCCACGAACAGATCACCCTCGAAGATGGCGACCATGAAAATCTCGACATCCAACTGTCGCGAAAAGTCACCCACGTCACCAGCATGACGATTCATGAAGTACCCAGTGACGTAGAACAGGTCATGGTGTCTATCTTTCCCATGTACCAGAAACTGCTGCTCAATGGCAGCCTTGAGGACCTGACAGGTACCTATACCGTGAATTTGACGGATCTGGGCTCGGGCGACTGGGCGGCAGCCCCTGACGAGATGATCCTGCCCAGCATGAAGAAACCGACGATCACGATCACTTTCACCAAGGGCGAAACGGCCAAATCCTATACATACGCAGCTGCCCAATCGATTAACGCCAATACCAATGTCACGCTGGAGGGCACATTCGTAGGACAAAAAGGAATTGTGCTCACAGCCACGATGACACCGCAGACATGGGAAACGACACTTCAGGACATCACCTTCGACTTCGATGAAAACCCCATCGCAGGCCAGACCTATCAAGACTATTTCGTGGTAGCCAATGATCCGACCAACCGAACGGCTACCTTATTAGCCCAAGGAAGAGTCAACTTCACCGCCCCTGAAGGCAACGCCCAGGCTGATTGGCTTCCCGTTCTCAATGCCGCCATGAGCAGTTATGAAAAACCTTCCTTCGCTACCGCAAGCAATCATTGGCGCCTGCCGACTGTGGCGGAATGTGCCATTTTCTCCCAAAACACGGACTATGTCACCAGTTTCAAGAAAGAGACAGGTTATTCACCATTCTTCTTCTGTTTAGACGACACCACCCTGAAATGGGGCATGTCTGCCAAGACCGAAAGTGGGATTGTGTTTTATGCAGAAAACAGTACCTATCAAAATGTCCTGCTCCGTCCGGTTATCGACATCACCTACTAAAAAACAAATCATCCCGCCGATGGGCGGGATGATTTGTTATTTATCAAGTTCCTCGTAGATCGAGTTGTTACTCTTATATTCCGGTACGATCTCTTTCATCTTCTTGACGGTCTCCATATTGTCATACCGTTTCGAGATCTCCATCAGTTCATCGATCTCCTTGCTGATCTTCTCAAAATCATACTCCTGCACCTCCGCGATACGGATCTTCTCATGGAAGGTCGGTTTGGTCTTCTCCTTATCGTTGAGCACCTCCTCATAGAGTTTCTCACCCTCTCTCAGACCCGTATATTCAATCTTCACGTTCTTCGCCCCGGAGAGGTTGATCATACGCTGTGCCAGTTCCGCAATACGGATTGGCTTACCCATATCAAACACGAATATCTCACCGCCATTACCCTTGGTACCGGCCTCCAGCACCAGCTTACAGGCCTCAGGAATCAGCATGAAATAGCGCACGATGTTCTTATCAGTAACTGTCACCGGACCGCCGTTCTTAATCTGTTCACGGAACAAGGGGATCACAGAGCCGTTTGAACCCAGCACGTTACCGAAACGCGTGGTCACGAACTGAGTCTCTGCCTTTGCCTTCGGATCAATCAGTCTTCTGACCTTCAACTCATGATCCAGCGCCTGCACGTAGATCTCACAGATACGCTTCGAACAACCCATCACGTTGGTGGGGTTCACGGCCTTATCGGTAGAGATCATCACAAACTTCTTTACCCCGTATTTCACGGAGAGGTCTGCAATCACCTTCGTACCATATATATTATTAAAGACGGCCTCACTGGGGTTGTCCTCCATCATCGGAACATGCTTATAGGCGGCGGCGTGGAACACGAACTCCGGCTGGTACTCATGGAAGATCTTATCCATGCGCGTCTTATTACAGATACTCGTCACGACGGTCTCAGCCTTAATATCCGGGAACTCCTTGCGCATCAGCAGACGCACATCATGCTCTGGCGTCTCTGCCTGGTCGATCAGGATCAGGGTGGCAGGATGATAGACCGCAATCTGGCGGACCATCTCCGAACCGATACTACCGGCGGCACCGGTAATCAAGACGCGCTTGCCAGCCAGCAACTCACCGACAGAATCCATATCCACACGGATCTCATTACGTGGCAGCAGGTCTTCCAACGACACCTCGCGCATCTGCACATTCTCAAACGCCTCGTTTTCATCGCCAGGCTTCACCTCCACCGCATTCTGCGCCATAAAGATCTTCACACCGGCACCCAAGAGGATATCCTGTACCTTCTGGTTGTCACGGAACTCATTCGTACGCAACGGTGACACCAAGACAGCATCGATGTCCAACTTCTCAATCACGCCCTTCAGGTCATCATCCAAGGTAAACACCTTCTCACCCATCAGCAGGTTATGACGATAACGACGATCTTGTGAGATAAAACCTTTCAACAGGAAACGCTGGGGACTCTGACTGCGGATGTTCTTCGCCAAACCGACACCACCAGCCAACGCACCGTAGATCAGCACACGCATCGCACGACTGTCCGATGCCGACACGTCATAGATAGTCTTCACCAGAATACGCACCGCCCACATCGCCAGCGTGGCCAGGACAAACATCACCAGCAGATGACGGCCACTAAAAACCAGGAATGGTGGTCTGGGCGCTTCATACATTAGGAAATGCGCACCATAGCCGATAAAGAACGACAGGGTATTGGCATACGCCACACGCATCAGGTCATTAAACGACGAGAAACGCACCACACCAGCATAGGTATGGAAGATACGGATACCGAAGATACTCAACAGCACATAGACGGCGATGGTACACAGCAAAGGAACGATGTCCTCGGTAGCCTCTATCCAACTGGAAAAGACCCAATAACTGACAAAACCTGACAGGAAAAGGATAACCCCATCAAGCAGGAAGATACTCCAATAAGGGAGCGCATTCTTCCGGAAATACCAGTTGGCAAGTTTTCTAAAGAAACTCATACAGACGCTTTGATCACTCGAATGATACGGTCCACATCGTCGTCACTGACCATCGGACCGGACGGCAGACAGAGGCCTCTTCTGAAAAGCGACTCACTGACACCGTTCACATAGGCAGGCGCATCCTGATACACAGGCTGCTTGTGCATCGGCTTCCACAAGGGACGAGACTCGATGCCCGCCTGGTCTAAGGCCATACGCAGCGCCTCCACATTCCAGTTGGGCTCACAGTCAGTATGAATAGACTTGCCAGGATGCACGACACCGGCAGCGCCACCGACGGCACCCTTCACAGGCATCGCATAAGCCTGATCCTCACCCTTCACCTTCAGATCCTCATCCAGCAGGATGGTGCTCAGCCAGTAGTTAGAGGCCATACCGGGCATTTCTTGGTGATAAGTGATACCGGGGAAGTCCTTAAAGGCAGCCTCATACAGATCAGCAATATGACGGTGATGCGCCAGATGATCCTCTAAGACCGTCATCTGACCACGACCGATACCCGCACAGATATTACTCATGCGATAGTTATAGCCGATCGCCTCATGCTGATAATAAGGGTACGCCTCACGCGCCTGCGTCGCCCACCACATCACCTTTTTCTTAGCGACCGGATCAGGACAGATCAACGCGCCGCCACCAGAGGTGGTAATCATCTTATTTCCGTTGAACGACAGGATGCCATACTGCCCGAAGGTGCCGACCAGCTGCCCCTTGTAACGGGAGCCAAATGCCTCAGCGGCATCCTCAATCACAGGGATGTCATACTTCTGGGCAACCGCCATGATCTCGTCGATTTTGGCAGGCATACCATAGAGATACACCGTCATGATAGCCTTGGGCTTACGGCCTGTCTTGGCAATACGGTCCAAGATCGCTTGCTCCAGCAGCGCAGGATCCATATTCCAGGTGTCCGCCTCTGAATCAATCATCACAGGCGTCGCACCCACATACTTAATGGGATTGGTCGAAGCACAGAACGTAAAACTCTGCACGAGCACCTCATCACCAGCCCCCACACCAGCAGCCAACAGACTCAGATGCACCGCAGCAGTACCCGACGCCAATGCCACAACCTCTTTAGAGGAAGACAGATAACCCTTCAGATCCTCCTCAAACCCATCAACGTTGGGGCCCAGTGGTACCACCCACTTCGTATCAAAAGCCTCTTGAATATATTTTTGCTCCATACCCGTCTCACTCATATGAGCCAAGCACAGATGAATCCTTTTCTGCATTCTTTTAGTAATTTGGCTGCAAAGGTACACCAAAAACCACAAACAACCAAATATTTATTCAAATTTTTCTCTTTTCCCTAAAAAAATTTAGTGCTGACGTCAAGTCCCAGCACTAAATCAAATTATCTCGTCAGCATACATCATCTTTCGCCCTAAGACTGTACAGACAATCATCTGAATATCCTTAGCGAAAGAATAATGTCGATAATAGTAACAGTTCAAACGGACTTTATCTGGATAAATCACATGATCATTATACCACTCCGCCAATTCCTGATCCGACATTGCGGCAATCTGCGCTATGGGAATATATCTGCTTTCAAGCATCAGATTCCTCACATCCGCCAGCATCTCATCCTCCAGACGATACTTCAGTGTAGCAGGTCCAGTGATACCAGGCCGCAACTTCAGCACATCTCGGTCGTCCCCTTGCAGCTGATCCGCATACCCAGGCACATCAGGCCGTGGTCCCACGAAACTCATGTTACCAATCAACACATCCCACAGCCCTGGCAATTCATCCAGCTTATAATGACGCAACTTGGCACCAAGGGGCGTAATCCGTCGATCCCCTGCCACAGACACTGTCGAACCGTCATGCTTCACCGTCATCGTACGGAACTTATGGCAGTCAAACAACTTGCCCCCCTTCCCCACACGCTTCTGCACAAACAGCACAGGTCCGCCAGGCATCTTCACCTTAATCAATATCGCCACAATCGCGAACACAGGCCATAACACCAGCAGCCCGATCGCCGCCATGATCCTGTCAAACAACCACTTCTTGATCATGGATAATTTCCAGATATAACTCATTATTCGGCATCTCCTTCACCACCCTCACATCACTGGCAGAGAGGGCTGAGCGATAAGACGCCACATTATCCTTGGATACGGTTTCAAACAGACGAAGTCCGATGCCAAACCCGACTTCATTCAGCAGCCTATTCATGGCAGTTCCCAAGCCCTTGCCACGATAATCAAGATCCACCATCCTGCCACGAAAGCCCTGCCCATGGAAGAAACAGCGATTAAAACAATACCCGGCGATCTTCTCATTCGAGGGATCCATCAGCACATAAGCCAGAAAAGCCCGATTCTTCTGTAACCGCTGGATATTCCTCGCATCAAACGCATGCGGTCTGAAATAGGTGAATGCCTCTTCAGGTTGATGCTCAAAAAAAGCAACCATCTTTTCTGTAGGAACATCCCTCAAAGACACTAACTCATACCCTTCAGGAATCTCCTTAAAAGAAAAAGAGGCTAATCTTTTCCCATATCTCATCGAGAACAACCAGGCATTCCACCGCTCAATAAGCTGCCACAGCCATCCCAACTTATCTCTTATGATGTGTGCAATCTGATACAACATACGCGCCACAAACCATAGCCAATCAAACACCCTAAAATATTGTGAATGACATCATCTGTCTCACAGAAGCCTTTCTTAAAGACAAACTGAAGTATTTCGATAAAGACCGAGAAACCTCCACCAAAAAGCAAGACCTTCTTAAATGTCATTCCTTGCAACCCACAACCTGCCAGAAATCCAACAGGCACAAATAGTAACACATTTAGAATATTCTCTCCAAACATCTCCATAAAATAGCTATGCTCCCCATAGTCCCGGTAACTCCAGAACGGCATTAGATTATAGCCTCGCTCTGCACTTGGCTCCCGAAAAACCACAATAGCGCACAATACCAGGAGCATCCATTCTACCAACAAAAGCACAGCACCATATCTCAATCCCTGCCGAAATCCTTTCCACCAAATCAGCACCAGCAATCCGGCAACAAACAGCCCCAAGAGACCCCAATAGATCTCAATAGGAACACCCGAGGCCACTGTCCCGCCATAGACTCTCAACACCTGTTCCATCAGCGATTCTTCACATGCAGATGATAATACTTCTTCATAAAGAGCAGATAAGCCGCTGACAAGATGATAATCTGGGCAAAGAAAGTATAATAGTTAGGACTAGCGATAAACCACACACAGCTCACCGCCTGGATTCCCATATAAATCAACGATACCTGCAGATGGGGCATTTTCAGTTCATTTGCCATGATCTGATAGGCATGTTTCTTATGCGGTTTCATCAGATTCTCCCGAAGCAGGATACGATGCAGGATTGTCAATCCACCATCCACGCCATATACCACCAGAAAGATCATCCACGACATAGAATGACCATTGAGAGCCAGTCTCAACACCAGATAGACCAATATAAAACCCATCGAAAGCGAGCCGACATCGCCCGCAAAACATTTGGCACGACGCCTGAAATTGAAGAGATTAAAGACAAGAATCGCCATGATAACATATAGTAGGAAACTGGTCTCCGTAAAATGAAAGACATTCACATTCACATAGAGCAAAGCCAGCATCACCACCAGCGAATAGCCACCCGTCATACCATTGATACCATCCATAAAATTACAGATATTCATCATACCCACACACGCAACAGACAGGATGAAGATAACATACAGTGGCGTCTGAATCAAGCCTGAGTGATAGAACATCAGTATGATGGCAATAAACTGACAAACTAGCCTAATAATCGGACTCACACTACGGATATCATCTATAAAACTGACAGTTGCCAACACCGTCAGACCTAATAAACCCCATTTAAAAGGGAATCCATTAACAACCGACCACAGCAGAAAGGCAAGGAAGAACACGATGCCCCCGCCCCTGATCGCCACACCAGTATGTGAACTCTGATGATGCGGTCTATCTATGATATTATACTTCACCGCCAGTTTAAAATATAACAACTCTGCCAACAGCATCACCACGAATACCGCTGCATATTTATATATCATTTCTGTCATCATTACATAAAAATCATTTATCTGATCCTTTCTTAAAATCACTATCACAGCAAGCAAACGCCTGAATAGTTTTAACTAGCCCATCTTTTGCATTGACTGGTAGTTTTTCAATTCCTAATGCTTCCTTAATCTTTGCATTTGACGAAACATAATTCTCCGTCAGTTTCTGCATACGCTCTGGTGTCAAAGGTAAATGCAAAACGCCTCCGATTTTAGCTGCACCACTCATTAGTACTTTAGGAATCTTCCATATATGTACTTTTCTACCTATCACCTCACAAATGATTTCAATAAGTTCATTGGTCGAAACTGCATCATCATCGTTAATGTGATAGATTCCACCCTCAACGTCCTTGGTCAAAAGTCCCTCAATAATAAAACACAAATTATCAATAGAAGTAAAGGTACGTCTATTCTCAAAAGCGCCAAATGGCCATGGGATACCCAGTTTCACGAAACCATACAACAAATTCAAATTCCCTTTATTCCCTGGCCCATGAATCATACATGGTCTTAATATATATGTTTGTTTTGGAGAGAGGGGGCATTGCTCCTCATATTTCTGTTTCCTTGATATAATGTATTGCTCAGCAGCTCTTTTTGATTCCCCATAAGGACCTTTGGGAGCAGGAGACACATTCTCGTCCACATACTCCCCCTCTATACTATCTGCTACAGCCTTCACAGAACTAAAAAAAATAAACTTCTTTGCCTTCGAAACTAAGAAATAATCATATATTCTTTGGGTCAGTTCTGTGTTAACATGGAAATATACATCCGCCAGAACTTGATTCTTTGTATCATGAGCCTTTCCAGCCAAATGAATAATTGCATCCACATCAGGGATGATTCCATCTTTTTCTAAATCATCCCACCTAAAAGTACATTGTACCCCATCTTTCACAGGCGACACGACATCCAATCCATAAATAGTATATTTATATTTGGCAGATAATGCATTCACAAGATTACTACCAACGAATCCATGAACACCTGTAATTAGAATCTTCATTGTTCAATATTAGTTAAAACATAATCGTAAATCGAGAAGGTACTCTTTATTACATTCTCAATAGAAAAATATTTTTCAGCTTTCAGTCTTGAAGCATGTCCAAAGTTCATTCTATCTTCAGGACATAGAATAAGTTTTTCTATGGCGCATGCAAGTTCTTTGGTAGATTCTTTTGGCACTAAATAACCATTAATACCCTCATCGACACATTCTCTACATCCAGGAACATCCGTAGTTATAATTGGCCTTCCCACAGCACAGGCTTCAATCAAGGACTTAGGCAATCCCTCACGATAAGAAGGCAGTACAACAACGTCACTTCCCACATATATTGGATACATATCCTTCTGATTTCCAATCCATGATATATAACCATCTACTAGTTTTTCCTTTAATTCCACCTCCGACACAGCTGTTTTGTTGGCATCTCCACAACTTCCGGCTAATACCAACTCTATCTTTCCATAATACTTTGGTTGTAATATCTTGAATGCATCTATCAGTTCTAAGAGCCCTTTGTCCCGCAGCATTCTCGCAGGGAACAAAATCCTTAACCTATCTTTAGGGGTAGCCTCCTTATATGAGAAATCATTCAAGTCTATTCCCGATCCTTTTATCAAAAATATTCTGTCCTCTGATGAATAGTCAAGTCCTTTAAACCAATTAACATCATCAGGGTTCTGAAAAATAAAAACAGAATAATCATCCTTAAATGTCAACTTAGCCAATTGTCCCATCAATTGATTTATAACACCCTTTCCAATAAACATAGAACCAAGTCCTGATAAAGCGTTAATCACATGATGATTACCCACCATTTTTGCAGCTAAGCCCCCTAAAAGACATCCTTTCCATGTTATATTATGAATAATATCAGGTTTTATGAGTTTCAAATTCTTATAGATTCTCAACAGGCACTTTAATTCCTGAATTGGGTTTATTGATGTTCTTCCAAAAGGAACATCAACAAAGGTAATCCCTTTATTAATAAGATCATTTTTCTTTCCTGTATCCTTTGTAAACACATATACCTTCCAGCCCTTTTCTATTGCATGAATGGCTAAAGGGAGTCTATGTGATATAAAGAACCAATCCACATTTACTATATATACAAGTTTCTTTTCCATCAAAGCCTTTTGTCTATAATACTACGATCCAACATCCCCTTCACATCGAAGACGACATGATTTTCTTTCAGAAGACTCAACACATTCATCTCCTCAAACTGCTGATGAGCCACAGCCAAGATAACAGCATCAAACTTCTCCAACGGCCATTCATTTACAATATCAATACCGTATTCCCGTTTGGCTATGGCAGGATCAGCCAATGGATCACAGACAGTAAGTGCAATATGATATTCCTCCAAAACGCGATAAATATCAATCACCTTTGTATTCCGCACATCAGGACAATTCTCCTTGAAGGTAAAACCAAGAATCAGCACCTTTGAGCCAACCACCGGAATTCCCTTCTTCAGCATTTGTTTGATCGTTTCTGTGGCCACATACTCGCCCATACTATCATTCATGCGCCGACCAGCCAGGATAATTTCAGGATTATAGCCATGCCGCTGGGCACATTGTGCCAAATAATAAGGATCCACACCAATACAATGCCCCCCTACCAGTCCTGGTTTGAACGAGAGGAAGTTCCATTTGGTACCAGCTGCTTCCAAGACATCATGCGTGTCAATGCCCATCTTTGAAAAGATCTTAGAAAGTTCATTGACAAACGCAATATTGATATCACGTTGGGAATTCTCAATCACTTTCGCAGCCTCAGCCACCTTGATTGATGGAGCCAGATGAGTGCCAGCTGTAATCACAGAAGCATACACCTCATTGATATATTTTCCAATCTCAGGTGTAGAACCAGAAGTCACCTTTTTAATCTGCTCCACAGTATGTAGCTTGTCACCAGGATTAATGCGCTCAGGCGAATAGCCAGCATAGAAATCCACATTCAGTTTCAGACCGCTGGTTCTTTCTACGACAGGGATACACTCATCCTCTGTCACACCCGGATAGACTGTTGACTCATAAACCACCACATCACCTTTCGAAATCACCTGACCTACCGTCTCACTGGCTTTCAGCAATGGGGTAAGATCAGGTTTTTTATCTTGATCCACAGGCGTCGGTACTGCTACGATATAGAAATTGCAATCCTTGATATCATCCAGCGAAGTCGTACATCGGAAGCCATGATGCTGAATGACATCCAGCAACAGATCATCAGCCACCTCTCCCGTAGCATCATGCCCCGCCATCAAAGCATCCACCCGGGCTTGGTTCATATCAAGCCCTACTGTCTGATACTTAGTGGAAAACAGCCGCGCCAGCGGCAATCCTACATAACCAAGCCCTATTACACAAATCTTTGTTTTTTTCATCTTTTCTTTATTCATATACGGTCCCTGAGCCTGCCGAAGGGCTATAAATTTGATAAGTACCACTCAATCGCCTCATTCAGTCCTCTTTCGAAATCATATTGCGGATCATACCCCAGCAATTCACGCGCTTTACTGATATCAGCATTCGAGTGTTTAATATCCCCCTTTCTATCTGGCCCAAACTTAGGCTCAATATCTTTCCCCAAAGCCTTAGTCAAAGCATAATAAATATCAATCAGATATTCTCGACCGCCATAGGCGATATTAAACGCCTGTCCAGCCACTTCATGAGGCGCCAAACAAGCCTTCAGATTAGCCTCAATCACATTCTCAATATAGGTAAAATCTCGACTCTGCTTGCCATCGCCATTGATAGTAGGCTGTTCATCATTCATCAGTTGCCTGATAAACTTAGGTATCACGGCTGCATAAGCCCCATTAGGATCCTGCCTTCGCCCAAACACATTAAAATAGCGAAGCCCAAAGGTGTCCAGTCCATAATGCATCGTATATTGTTTAGCCCATTCCTCATCGCAACGCTTAGTCAAGGCGTATGGAGAAAGAAGATTACCCTCTGCACCTTCCTGTTTGGGAAGATGAGCCTCGTCACCATAGACAGAACTGGATGATGCATACACAAACTTCTTCACACTCTTCTGACGTGCAGCCTCCAGCATATTCAACATACCCAGAATATTATTGGCACAATAGAACAAGGGCATCTCAATAGAACGGGGCACACTCCCCCATGCCGCCTGATGCAGAACATAACCCACACCCTCACACGCCTCCATACAGGTATCCAGGTCTTTGATATCGCCCTTGATAAATTCGTAATGAGGATCGTCAGCAAACAAATCCACATTTGCTTGTTTTCCAGTACTCAGATCATCCAAGCACCTGACGCGATACCCAAGATTCAATATTGCCTCGCACAGATTTGATCCGATAAACCCCGCGCCACCTGTGACCAGAAATAAAGAGTCCTTAGGAAAACATATATTCATATATGACATGATCTATCGATTGATTTGATTAATAATCATACGCATCTTACCACTGGATGACCTTTCGATCTTGTCAACATATTCTATATCATAAGTCATCTTCTCTCCAAATCGAGTAGCCATCTCTTTCAGGATATGCTTCTCACTATTTTTATGATACTTATTCTTATCAACAACAATACGGATTAAAATATGATCCATCGTATCCTGAACAAACTGAATATTAATGATCGTATTAGGGAGATGCTTTATCACATTTGATAAATTCGCATTACTGATATGTCCTCTTTCTTGGGAATAAAGAGCATCTGCTTTACGCCCATCAATCGCCTTGATGGGAGGAAAACCTATACTCATATCAGGATGATCATCCTCTGTACATTCGATAATGTTATCGCCAATATCATACCGAATCAGCGGCGTCCCATGCGTCGTAAACGAAGTAACAAGTAATTTTGTACCTTTATCCGTCCTTATATGCTCAAAAACACCAGTGTCAAGACACTCATGCATATATCCATCTGGGAATTCAATGATAAAAGGAGCACCTTCACTACTAGCATATTGATTAATCACCTTACATCCAAACACATCTTCAAGCAAATCTCTGTGGAATTCCATAACGGTTTCTGAAGTCGGGAATATTGCAATAGGAGTGAATGCAGGCTTAATATTGTGATATTTTATATACTTAGCAATATCATACATAGTAGAACAAAAACCATCCATCTCAACAGGTTTATATTGGTTCAAATTCTCTACATAATATTGAATATTATCTTCTGAAGTATAGAAACTTGAATATATACGCTGTTTTATCGATTTATTATCTCGCCAAAACACTTTAGCCTTTTGCCCCAAAGGGATTATATCTTTGCCATTAAATCGAGCATGACGATCTTTTGTCATCGTAAACCCATACAAGCTCTTAAACCAATCTAGATAGGCCATACGTTTCTGGAGATCTTCTATGGTTACTTTTACGACCAACGACTTTCCTGTTGTGCCACCTGTCATGGCATATGTAAAAGGGACTTCTTCTGTTGTATACATCCTTTCCATGTTTTGCCTTAGAGTCTCTTTATCCAATATAGGCAATAGGTGAATGTCATCAACTGATTTTACCTTGATGATATCAACGTCTTTGTAGAATTCTTTATAAAATGGAGAATACTCCAAAGCATATCTAAGAAAATCAAGGAATAAATGATTTTGGATTTCCCGTTGTATCTTTACATTTGAAACATCCCGGGCTTTCAATCTCTCTATTTCTTGATTATATATCCCAGAATAACGCTGACGAGCCAACTTCCTACCATAAAGCGTAACCAATTGGTTCTGCAACCATATTGGTGAGGCTTTATAGATCATATCTTTAATATCTATCATGAATTCAAAGCATTCAAATAAATTGCTTGCAGTAACTTCACATTACTCCTAACGTCATAGCCTCTCTCTGCTATTTTTTTCTGATATTGCGTTCTGTCATTGTCAAGATTTGCAGCTTGATGTAAAGCAGACACCCACGTATCATCTTTCTCTTTCAAATCTATACGGATTACAATATCAGTTAATGATGCTTCTTGGGGAACCGCAGTTGACATTACAACAGGAAGACCAGATGCCTGAGCCTCCACGGCAACAATACCAAGGCCTTCAAACAAAGAAGGGAAAAAAAACAAATCCATTGCCGACATTAATGATGGTATATCATCTCTAACTCCTGTAAAGATCACCTTGTCCCAAATGCCCAATTCTCTAACATTCTCCTCTATCTTGGATCTTAACAAGCCATCTCCAACTAAGACAAGTTTATAATTCCTATATTTCTCGCATAGCTTTGCAAAAATCCGAATGATTCTAAGATGATTCTTCTGTGTAGTTCGAAAACTACCAACATTTCCTATTAAAAACTCCTCTTTCTTAATTTTCAGTTCCTTCCTGACAATAAATCTATGTTTTTCGTTAAATTCGAATTTCCCCAATTCGATAGCATTATAAAAGACCTTAAAATTGTAGGTTTGAAAAAGATTCCGTCCTGCCTCTTGACTGCATGCCAACAACAATGTGGCATTTTTTATCATCCGAGTTCTAAACAGATTAAACAAAAACCATTTAAACACATTTGCTTTTTTTGTACTATGAGCATGAGCTATTCTAACTTTAACTCCATGTTTTCTTGCTATTGGAAGAATAATACCAGCCAGCGTAAAATAATGAACATGCACTACATCATAGTCTGGATGAAGTATAAAAAAGTCATTCCATGCTTTTATATATGAGAAAAGCCCCCAAATTCTGAACTTCGGAAGATGGTAAATGGAACATCCATAAAACAAGATTTCATCATCATAATCACATTTCTTTTCCGTGTGATTAACAAAATCGAAATGAAATCCTTGATCCAGATATCTTAGGTGTGAAACTAACAAGGACTCTGCACCTCCTCTATCAGTCGAAGCCAGAACTTGCAATATCTTAATCATAACCCCTAATACTACCTACTTACGAATAGAAAAACTATCCTTGATACACATTAAAAGGCCAATTGCAGCAAATGGATAGGCAAAACACGGAACATTGATGTATTTATGTTTTTCTTGTGAAAACCATACAAATCGCCAGTAATTTATCGCAGCCTGTACTTTTTTCTTCTTTGAGATAGCATATGACATCTGCTCACGATAGAGTAATAAAGTATAACCAGGAGACAACCTTCTATTCTTTATTACCCGGTTAGACAACCCTCCATCCAAATATTCACAGAAATAGATAACCTCGTTAAAATATCTCAGTTTATAATGTAACCCTATACGAAACCAAATCAATCCTTCGGCACAAAATTTCTCTCCAGGAATATCAGGGAAAGGATATTCCTTCAATATAGCAGTCCTAAATATCTCAGCCTTATCTCCTTTTGTAAATTCGCTTATTCGTAAAGGGCTAACATCTAATTTCTCAAAAGAGAAGTCTAAGTTTAATACACCATTAACATCCTTTTTTACTCCACAGACGCCAGCAAACGAGTCATCGTCCTTAATTGTAGAAATCCATTTATAAGCAATCTCCAATGAATAATCTGGCAGATAATCATCGCTATCAACAATGAAGAACCACTCTCCCCTCGCTAGCTGTGCTCCCTTGTTAATGGCTCGATGTTTGCCGCCGTTCTCCTGATAGTAATAACGAATATCTATTATTGTTTCTTTTATCCACCCATCTACCAAACCATGTGTCCCATCAACAGAGCCGTCATCCACAATCAACCACTCAAAATCCTTGAAAGTCTGACTTTTCAGACTCTCGTATAACCTTGGCAACAGATAAGCTCGATTATAAGTTGGCGTAAATACTGTAATCATTTCACAAGCCAAGATAGATTAAGAAGTCGCTTCATCAGCCAGACTGGCATCGCATCTTCTATTCTATATTTAATGATTTTAGTCCTGGAATGCGCAATTCTTTTTATCTCACAATGTTCTCGATATAACAATTCACGATGATTGGATGACATCCCATCCATGTTATATAAAGCGATCTCCATATCTACATAAAAGAAATCCTTACCCTCCATAAACATTTTATATAGGAAATCAAAATCCGCACTGATGATATATTTAGTATTGAAATGGTTTTCTTTCATCAAACTCGTTTTCACAAAGGAACTTTGATGTCCAATTTTGGGGAACCTATCAGGAAATAACTGTCCTTTATTCAACTTCATCTGCCGTCCATTTACCATTATCGTATTACCGAACACGACATCATGCCCGTCTTGTAATGCTGGAGAAACATTTGCGATTACATTTTCATTCACAAAACAATCTCCCGCATTCATAAAGTTTATCCACTCACCTGTAGCCAAATCTATGCCCTTATTCATGGCATCATAGATACCTTTGTCTGGCTCAGAAATAAAGTGAGCGATTTGGTCCTGATATTTGTGGATAATATCTTTTGTCCCATCCGTACTACCACCATCTATAACAATAAACTCTATATTCGAATAAGTCTGATTCAATACAGAGAGTATTGTTGTCTCTATTTCTCTTACCGCATTAAGACAGACAGTAACTATTGTAATCATAGGGGGCATATCAAACGATCTCCTCATAGAGTTTCTTATACTTCTCTGCAATAACCTGAGAAGAGAATCGATTAAGCACATCATCTCGAATCTCATGGTGATTATAATCCCTACTCATTAACAATAGAATTCCTTCATATAAAGCTTCCTTAGTAAAATCCTCACAGATTACCCCATTACGATTATTGATAAGTTCACTAACACCACTACATGGAAATGCAACGACAGGTAAGCCACAAGCCATCGCCTCCAATGGGCTCTGAGCAAATGCCTCCTGGTATGACGGTATGGCAAAAAAATCACAACAACTAAGCAGCCGACTCACTTCATCCGCGTCATTAATTTGCCCCACAGATACTATAATAGCAGGGACATCTATATTTGAGGGATTGCCACCAATAGCGAGAATTTTTATTTTAAGATCTTTATTAATTTCATCTAAGACGGTAACTAAGACATCTAGACCTTTTCTTGAGTCAAAGATATCATTTGCCATGAAAGCAAAAAGAACACTACTATCAGAAATATCGTATTTCTGGCGCATCTCTTTTTTATCATATAGGCGATATAAGTCGCCGTCCACTGCATTATTGATTACGACTTGTCTTTTCCCATTGACGATAGGATGGTGCATAAACTGTTGATGCATATAGTTGGATAAAAAGACTATCGTCACATTCTGAAGCGGCTCTATTACATTCAGTTTCAACTGCTGCAACTCCTTTTCCATCTCATTATCTGGTATGATGTCCTTTGTATAGTGAGCTGCTCCACAGAAGAGATTCTCATCATGAAGAGTCATAATAATCGGCTTTTTCACCTTACGGAAAAAGGAAGGATAATCCACATACCAATTTACCCAATGTAACTGAATAATATCGGCCCACTCTCCCCATTCGTTCTTTGTTAAATCAAAAAAAGATGTTACAAGGCTATAAGGGGCTTTCTTCTCTCTATACAACTCCTGGAGGCGACTTCTTTTAGTCAGTCTAATACCAATTAAATCAAGAAATTTAGAAAAGGCTCTTTCAATAAATAACGTGGTTCTACTACCATAGCGATAAACCTCAGGAACATCTGACTTTTTATAAAAACACACAACTTTACTTTCAACACCAATCCTCAAAAGCGACTGATGAATCCTCAGGCAACACAATCCAGCCCCTCCACTGTCAGCAAAAGAAATATGTAAAACTCTCATATCAACCTATTTCCCAAGCATTCTTTTTTTTAATTTCTTTAATGGTTCATATAAATGAACATAAATCAAAAAGGCTCTTCTATAATCATGGTAGGAACGCCGAATGATTCTTTTCTTTCTTTGAATCATGATTGAAAATTTTGATATCATTACAGCCACCTTGTTATGATCGCTATGGATCAATTGTGAAAGTAGTATAATGTCATTATTATCTTTTGGATTATGAAGAGTCGCATATCTTGTTTTCTTAAACTCAAGTAATTTTTCAGGAGTTACAAATTTAAGATCGTTAAAAGAGAAATAGTTCCTTGGAGAGATAATCAAGTCCACTATGGCATCAAAATAAAGTAATTTTTGTGATTCATCATGTTCTTCGATAACAGGTGATTTGATAATACCTCCAGCCTTTGTATTTAATGAATAATAATCCAAATCAGCTGCAGAGCGTATTCCGTATATAGCCATCATCATACTAGAATCTATGATAAAATCTCGTTTATCAAAATGATTCTTCTCAATGAGGGATTTATAGGACTCCATCAAACGGTATGATTCCTTATATCGAGTAGGTTTGGCTTTATGAAGGAATGTCATAGAATTAGGATTAAATATGGCATCGGCAGCAATCCGGGTTTCTTCCATTGTATCAGTACTATGGATAGAAGCAAGTCCTATCCCAAACATGTCACGTATCTTATTCTTAATATCCGACACGAACTTACATGAAGGGGCTTTTATCATAATAAAGCTGCACATGCCATTGTCAGCCCATACCTCATCTGCTTTCACAAAAGTACTTGCAAAATCATTGTCGATATTACCAACCCAGTCCATATGCCCATATATCTGTATCATAAGATTCCTAATAGCAGTATATGACATCTGCTGTTCTTTCTTATAAACCACGACAAATCTCTTCCTTATCATATCATATGCCTTACACAAGACATCTGGCTGTAAATAAGCCTTTGGCCATAAAAACAGCATAAACAGATCAGTATGCCAGTTACAGGCTTCTAATGCCATCGCGTCAAGGGCATATTCTGGGATATAGGCATTTTTAAACCATTCACTCGACATACGAGTATGATCTATGTTGAGAAAGCGAAGCACCTTAACTTGCTTACCAAAATAGGCAGCGCAGGAAGTACGATGCGCACCGTCTATCAAGACATAGTTTCTGTCAACAGGAATAAGAGTTCTGGAAATGTCAAATCGATCTAGCCTAGTATCCTCTATCAGCTTGTCTAATGTTTTAATATAGTCATTAAAGGAACTCTTGTTATCATTACCTGGCTCAGACATTTTAAAACCTGTAATAGTAAGTGTTCTATCTTTATAAACAGATAAAGCATAACTATTATCACGGACACCTTTAACCTTATGATCGATATATAAAAGAATTGAATATAAATCAAATCTTTGAGGACAAACAAGCCGTCTGGCATCAATAGTTTCTTCCACGCAATTACTATTGATGTCAAAATCAAAATAGCATTTATCCAGTCTTCCGAATTGGTCTTGGGTCATATAACAATCTTAAATAACTTACAATTTTAAACCCCTTATCCAATAACTTCAATATTGCAATAAATTTACCAATAGCATCCTTCTTCTATTAAACTCGCAATCTCCGGCTTGTTCTGATAATCTGGTCTTACCCAAAATTCATTGAACAATTTTGTATAGTCGTACAGTTTATGATAGGTAGATGTTTCCCATCGTTTCCCCTTTATGCCAAATAGCAATTGTAAAGCTCCCCCAAAATGTACAGCCTTATGCCCTGTGCGTTTTGCATGTGCAGCTAAAGGGAATCCATATGCGCCACATCCTATAAGCGCAATATCATAGGGAGAACTATCCATCTGTTTTTCCATCCACACTAATGCTTCAAACCAATCTTTAAAGCCATTAGACTCCCCCCCAAGACTCTGAACAGCCTTTACAACTCGTAAAGAAGCGAATTCTGGCAACACACGTTTATCTTCAAACAGTTGTTCACGATGTTCATGATACTGCCTAATGATTTCTTCTGCGAAAGGATGAACTACCATAATGCGTTTACCTTCTAACGCTCTAGTCCAAGGATTCTTACTCCAATAGGGCTCAAGACACAATAAGCGTACTTTCTTTGACTGTTCAAGTTCTTGTGAGAAATAGGCCTCTTCCGGTCGCCAACTACCTAAAACATCAACAATCTGCATATCCTTGATCATCATCTCGGAAAAGCGATTAATACAATCCATCGTTATCGGGAAAAAACCTGAATAAGTCCTTATAGCTTCGATATTTCTCCTATTCCACCACCATTGAGGAATTTCTCCTTTAATGTATTTTGCATAATTATGTTCTCCCTTTTGAACACCATACCAATTAGATAACAGAGCAAGTTCAGTACTACCAAACCGAGCAATCATACAAGGTCCTTCAGATATTAGTTTTCCATAAATAATGTCAGACGCAACATTAGGATCAGCTATTGGCAACATAGCTATACGAGGTTTAAAAGCCATCCTATACAACTTTCTGACACCTCTAAATAATAAGTCTCCAATCCTATTCATAGACGATTTACCACTCCAAGAATTCTTTCGGAATCTCTCTATTCTTTAATTTTTCACGGAATACAGGATAACCATGCAAACGCCAAATTGCTTTTGTGAAATATACCCAACATATGGCAATACGATCCAAATCCATTAAATAGAATCTTTTTTCCACAGGTCTAAGGATTTCCATGAATTTATAATTAGCAATAATATAATGCAACAATTCTTTATCTCTTGATTTTAATGCGCCCAAAATACGACCACGAACAGCAAACTTAAACCACAAATATGCATTATGATTACATCTTACCCCCCCCAGTTTCATCATTTCGTCATAAATATCATTATAATATTGCGTTACATAACTGAATTGCCATGTACGGATTTCATCTTTATCGGTTCCTGTGATTGCACTAGGCACACCACAAACATATTTTGAAATAGGCCATCCACAATACATAACAGGATAATAAAGAGCAAGAATTCTGAACGTCCGCATATCTTCACAACATTTCATACCTTCAACGAAACCACCAACTTTCAGAAATTTCTCCTTAGATACTACAGTTGCACTAGTATGAGAGAAAACAACGGGATTTTCAAAAAAATCAATATGTTGAGATGGTTTTGGGTATTTATTCGCGATTCTTAATAGTTTTCCTTTTCCATCGTAACGAGAATAGAAACCAGCTGAGCAGTACATCCCCGCATCAGGTTTATCTTTTATCATATTGTTCATCAACTCCAGATATCGGGGATGCCACAGATCATCTGCATCCAAGAAAGCGACAAACTCGCCCTTTGACTCATAAACACCTTTATTCCTAGCTGCACAAACGCCCTGATTCGCTTGATGAAATAAACGTATCTTACTACTATCGGAAACATATTGGTTCACAACTTCCACACTATTGTCTGTAGAACCGTCATCTACAATAACGACCTCAAAATCCTGACAGGACTGATTCAACACAGAGGAAATTGTATTACCAATAGTTAATGATTTATTATATAATGGAATAACAACAGAAATCATAATACTAACAGTTTAAACAGCCAAAGTTTAATAATCTCTAATTCGCTCATTACTTTAGTAAAACGTATTCTCCGTTTTATTCTTTCCCATATATTTATTGATCCCGATGGTGAATAGAATCCTCTTATCTGATAGTCAATCTGTATATCATGAGCAGCAAACAATTTATCAACAGGATTGAGCCATTTTCCTCTGACGATACCTGTAGCAAAATAGGGGATAATTTGATGCCCGCTACGGAGCCATTCATGATTCACCGTCAAAAAACGATAGCCATAATACTTAGCCCGTTTACTCCCATAATATTCAAAATGCCAAGCAGATTCATGAGCTCTGACCAGTTTCTGAAGGACATTCTTTCGCCATAACGATGCCTGGCAACAGGCATAACTGATACGATTAGGTTCGCTATCATTCAAATGATCTTGAGAATCTACCACATTGCCATCAGGAATACCTGCAGAAGAGAGTTGAATACAAGGCACATTTGAGTGATTCTGCATATATTGAACATAATGTTCCACCAGTTCATTATTAACAGCTCCATTCAGGAAATAGTCTTCCTGCATATATAATATTATTTCTGAATCAATAGAATCTAATGCCCATAAGAGACACTGACTCCACGATGCATACTTTCCCTTATATTGTTTTCCTTCACAACACTTGACTGGTATAATGTCCAAGCCTGTATATCTATAATCCTTATACTCTGTGTTCAGAAATACTTTCGCCTTACAGTCAGGCCAATATACAGACCACAGTTTGAAAAACGGATTCCAACAGTCTTCAAACTTATCGCAGGTATTTATAAGGATAGAATAGTATTCCATTAATTTCGATCAAAAAACTTGGATTAGTTCCAACCTCTTATAACTCCATGTATGAAATAAGGGAAACGATGTTCTTTGTCGTATCCCTTGGAATAGAACCAGCCGTCGGAAAATTCATACTGATAGCCCATCTCGTTGAACAACGCAAGTATTTCCTCCTCATCTTTCTGCCTATGATACGTACAAACGGCCAATTTCACATTATGCCTTTCCTTCAGGAATTCCTTACTTCCTGTAAGTACATCTACCTCGGCGCCTTCGATATCCATTTTTACAAAAATGCCCCCCTCAACATCATTCAAGGCCGTTTTAAGTGTGATAGTGGAATCTGAGTCTATATTGGATACAGTTTTGTTGATTATCTTCACCTTGTCCCCATATTCCTTGAAAGTAGCTTTCAGGGCAGGTATCCATTTCGGATTTGACTCAAAAAGATATGCCTTGCTTACCTTATCAATTACATCAAGTGCCACCAGACCTTCCGCGCAGCCAACATCAGCAAGGATATCTCCTTCTTCTATCTTGAATGTGTCTGATTGGTACTGATGAGGCTGTTTCTCCCAATATCGGCCTCCGAGAATGCCATCGAATTCTATCATCATCCTGTAGATTTCTACACATCTCTTTCTGCTACAGCCGGATGTAAAATACAACCTTTTCCCTTTGTGTATGACATAGGGGAGTTTACTCTGGCAATCATAGCCAGTCTCTACCGCTCCGACTTCCCCATATTTTTTGTATGGGATACGGGAGGGGCCATTCTGTAGAATGTAGTCCACCTCCTCATTCCATTCAGATGAATATTGCTTTAGCAATTGCATCCTCAGCTCTACAATCTCTTTCTCCAACATATTGTCTCTGGCAACAAGATCACTAATTATAGGAGCCCTCATTATCATTCTCTTAAACTGTCTCTTGAGATAACCTCCCAAGCGTTTGGGTGTTAAGCGGCATAATCTAACCCAGTTTTCTGAAAAAATACTCATCTTGTGTGATCAATTTGTACCCAGCGTAATATGAAAAATGAAAATAATAAACTTCCTATATTTCCAAGCCTTTCCATATGGACATAATTCCAACTATTTTAGAAATAACGACATTCTCAATTTTATCAAAAAATAAAATACGCAGTTTATCAACAAGCAATGCGAATAAGAATACAGAAGAAACCTCCAATGAGATATAAAATATTAACATACAATCTGTACTATACGAAGCCACATCTATGAATTTATCAACATAAGTTCTTATGCCATCCAATAAAAAAACTGCCAAAACAGACGACGCCACCCAATTGACAATTTGGTTAGAAAAAGATAGAGATTTAAAGAAATATAAAATTGACAGGGATGACAATAAGATGAATGGGCTATTATCCATTGCAAATATTTTATCAGGCCGATGAAGAATATGATGGATCATCGAATTAAGAAATATGATTGACAGAGAGCACAACAGAAAAACTCCAAATGTTTTAACCCGACTATAATCGACATCATGATGCATACGAACATAGCGACCTGTCATATAAACGAATAGGAAATAAACTAAATTTTTGCCCCCCCCATAATTGTCCATTATTGGAGAGTCTGGCCGAGGGAAAAGTATAGGGACTACAGATAATACAATAAATAAAAGCAGCAGTAGATGGTAATATTTGTGTTTCTCTAGATTCTCTACAAAATTATTAATATAAGAAGAAAGCAGCATTGTTATTAAATAACAAGCCATAAACCAATTTCCATATCTTGGGATAACGAATAGTGCTTTGTAAAATGATAAATCTATATAATCAATATTACCATTCGAATTTAATAATGTAACAAATATGCTATATAACGTTGTCAATATGCATAATTGGAGGAAGCGCCCCGCTTTAAATCTTATACCATAATACCCAGAAATTAATATAAAGCAACTCACTCCAGTGTTGCAAACTGCATTTAAAACATCCCCTAATAAACTATTGGCTTCGGACAATTGCCCTTTATATGCAATACCCATTGAATGCATAAACCCAATAAAGATGATCGCTATGATGCGTAATAATTCAAAACTCGAGTTTCTTGACTTCATCCTCAATTCCATCTTCGTGCATTCATCCTATTATACAGGCTTTTTACAATCTCCCTTTCATCGCCATTCATTGAAAAGAACCAAAACAATAGCATGTATGATATTATACCAATTGACAATGTCAGGACTAATCTTCCCCACCCTTCTTCCAACAAATAAAATGGAATAGAGGCTAATACGAAAGCTGCCCCAAATGATATCGTGACAGGAATCAGAAGCTTTTTTATATAATCAACATATCTTAGGCCACAATTCCGATGGGCAAAATAAATGTTGACAGCAGAAAGGAATATGCCAAAGATCGAAATATTCAATACATACATATAAACAGGTGAGTACCCCATGCAGAACAAAATATATAGACACGTCACAGGAACGAAATTAACAATAGATTTAATGAGGACAAACATTCTAATATGACCTTCCGCTGATATCGCAGTACAATAAGATACAGTCAACTGTTCAATAAGAGTTCTAACTAGCTGAAGCTGTGCAAATAGTACCGCCCATTCTGGTACGATTCGTAACCATTTCCTCTGAATAAATGGCATCTCAATAATGACTGGGATGGCAAAAACAGCCAATAAGGCAAATGAAAATTTACACCCGGTATTGGCATATCTCAATACTTGTGCCCGATTCCCAACACCTTCTGATTTCGTGATAACAGGAGCCATTGCTTTCAACATATAGTTTGAGAAAATATAAAGTTGTCCTGAAATCTGAGCTGCTATTCCTAATGCTGTATTCAACATGGTGCCATAGAAATGATTCATAATCAAACTATTACCATGATTCCCCACAAGACTTGACATCGAACCAAAGAAATTCCAACCTGCAAAACCAGACATCTCTCTCATGGTTTCTTTGTTGATATACCTAATGGGAGATAATACACATTCTGAATAATGGCGATGACAGTAGATTTTCATAATCGTCAGGGTTAGAAAGGGGACACATGCCATCAACACACCATAGACGATTAATTTGTCGTGTAAGGAATAGACACACGCAAAAGCCACCATCAGTTTCAGAATAGACTCAAGCACCCCGATTACTGCGTAATATCGCATATTCTCATGAGATGTAAGGATCGCCTCATAAGGAGAGTTGATGACTGTCAGCATCGTGCTCACCACCATACAGCCATACACAACATAAGCAGCTTGTAAACGATCTTGAGGAATATTCAACACGCCATTAAAGAAAATTAAGCCCGCAACTATCAGGACAAGGCATACTATCAAAGAGATAATGACATGTATGAGGAGGCTAGTATTAAATATTTCCTTTTTCTTCTCAATGTTACCCTGTCCTTCCACATAATTCATGAAACGCTGGGTGGCAGAAGCCATCGAAGCATTCAGGAATCCCATCATACCAATAGCACCACCCACGATATTATAAATACCATAGTCTGAAACACCAAGCGCATTCAACACCAGACGGGTTGTCCACAACGCAATGAACATGGTCACCCCCAATCTGGCATACAAGAAAGCCGTATTCTTTATAATTCTATTTGCAGTTTGAGACATTCAGAAAAGTTATCAACAAATACCACTTAAGAAAAATAGGGTCCTAGTATCTCATCATAATATTCCATCAGGCATTTCCTGACATAGCCTTGTTCAAAGCGAGATGCAATCATCTTCCTGGCATTTGCAGCCATTCGATCACGTGCAGGCTTATTTCGAATCATGTCCCACATGGCTTTATATAAAGCATCCGCATCCTTTGGAGGTACGATAACACCATTTTCTCCTTGAACAATAATCTCACGTGAGCCGTTAATATCTGTCACGATGCTTGGCAATCCCATTGCACCAGCCTCTATCACCGTATTAGGGAATCCTTCACGATAGCTGGGGAACACGAAACAATCAGCGGCGGCATAACAGGCCAACATATCATCTCCATAATTGGATCCAAGATATTCGACAGCTGGGTTATTCTCTATGATATCCTTAGATGACTGCGATATCGGATCCAAATCGTTTTCATAGGGACCAACCAACAACAATCGAACAGGCGCAATACCAGACAGCATTTCCATCGCCTGACACAACTCGTTGATTCCTTTATCCCGCACAATTCGACCAACGAAGACAAATGTAAAGACATCATTCTTTCTAATTTCACCTGCCAATGCTAACACCTCAGGCCTTCGATCAAACCTTACCATATCAATACCTCGAACATTTCCATAGCCCAGCACTTTCATCGGCTTCTTCGTAATCTCATTATTCAGAAGATCATTCTTCACACCTTCTCCCTCTGGAATCACATGGGTTGCACAAGTGCAGGTGAGACGATCTGTCAGCATCAGAATTTTCCGCTTGAGTCCCGTCGCAGTCGGAAAAACAAGCCCAGTAAAAGTATGAACCCTCACAGGTACTCTTGTCATCCAGGCAGCAATCATACACAACAACCCAGCCTTTGGAGTCATCGAATGCACCATTGCAGGTTTTTCCTTCAGGAACACATAAACCAGACGACATAGCGAGATCAAGTCACGTCCAAAAGAGATATGCCGTTCCATCGGGACACGAACACCTCGCACCCCAGATTTCTCCTCAGCCTCATCCAACTCATGTCCCGGCGATGATAGCAATAACACCTCATATCGCTCTTGCAGCTCAGGCAGCATTCCCGTCACAAATATCACCGACATCGGAACCGTACACGCCCGGATGATCTTTAGTTTACTGCTCATAGTTGATTATACACTTTTTCATATGCATCCACCATCTTCTCTATATCGAATTGCTGAGCACGCTCATAACATCGAGCGGCAATCTGGTCATAATATGGGCGATCCTCTGCCAAACGCTTCATTTCATCTGCTAATGCTTGATCATCACCATGGGGGAAAAGGACACCATATCCTTTCGTTACCTCCCGGAGCCCATTCACATCACTAGCGATAAACGGTTTACCAACCGCCATGCCTTCAATGTTCGACAGAGACAAGCCCTCCCAATGGGAAGACATGACCACCACATCTGCAGCTTTCAATATAGATGGGATATCCATACGCACACCAAGCAACTTGACTTGGCCTTCCACATGCTCATCTTTTATACACTTCTCTACCGAGTTGCGTCTCTCTCCATCACCCACCAACCACAACTCAAATTGTGAATCGTGTAATCTCGCAATAGCACGGATAACAGTTTCATGATCTTTGGCATCTCGAAAGCCTGCGACCATCACAATCACAAACCGCTTTTCATCACTATCAACACTTTTCCTATCAAGAGGCTGAGCATGATAGAAAAGAGCCACGTCTATTCCGTTGTTGATGGTGCAGATATTACATGGTGTATGAGAACCTATTTCCAAGTACTCTTTTAAGACTTTCTCCGCAATCTCAGAAATGCAGATCACAGAATCGTATCTACCATACATCCATTTGTCGCCATATCTCAAAATAGGGAAATCCCGTCTTCTGCTATTGGTACTATGTTCAGTCGTTACCAATTTCTTCTTACATACGATATTAGCAATGGCAGCAAATAATTGGGGAGCCGTATTATGCGTATGTACAACATCATAATTACGCATGATACGCCATAACTTAATAATCTTTATTGGATTATAATAATGTTCATCATACGATAAATCAAAAACCTTACATTCACATGACTGTAATTGCTGTTTAAATGACGTATCCTTACCATTAAACAGACAAACATCTACTTCCAGCCCTTTTTGCAACAGTCTCGGTATGATGTCAACAATCAACTTTTCAGCTCCTCCAATCTGAAGGGAAGTAATCACATGAAGAATCTTCATATTTTCAACAAAGTACCACTCATTACTTTATAACGATTCATCAAATACAACAAGCTACCAGGTAATATAGAGAGGACTGTTAACCATTTCATCGGTGATTCCTGGAGAAACCTTTTATTTCCAGAGCGAATGGAATGAGATACATAGTGCATATTATCAATTATCTTCCGCTTCCATGAATGAGTTTGCTGCATATCAAACTTTCTAAGGAAAGCAAAGCCTTGTGGATTATTCCAATATTGTCGCCACATGCCTCTACTTGACCCATCATCTTGATATTCTACAATCACATACACATCATTAGAGACTAACAATGGATATTGTTCATCCACTAAGTTATACTTGTAGAGTAAGCCAACGTATTTTTCACCCTCGAACAGTGGATACTCAGGAACACTGCAAATAACTGATGTACGATAAACTAATTTCTTATCACCAGTTCCTTTTAGATCTTCATAATAACCTCTTAAAGTAGTTTCTTTCAGCCCTTCAGGGAATCGATCCCCTATTACTTTCCCATCTTCTGTCGCGTCAAGGCCTATGATTCCTGCAACATTCTCAGAACCATACTTTTTCCAGAAAGATACAATTTTCTCTACTGCATCGTCAGGCATCCAATCATCCGAATCAATACAGGTATTCAATTCTGTATGGATATTCTTGTAGGCAGTATTATGCGCCCCATGCATACCTTGGTTTTCCTGATAGATATAGCGAATAGGGATCTTATTCTCTGCTATCCAACCCTTAATAAGCGCATGCGTGTTGTCTGTTGACCCGTCATCTATGACCAGCCACTCAAAGTCCATACACGTTTGTCGGCATAAGCTTTCGTATGTCCGTCCTATCGTATGAGCTCGATTATAGGCAGGGGTAAAAATAGTAAGAAACTTATTATCACTTACTTTCTCCATAAAACATTTTAAAAACTGGATTTGGTAACCAAAGACGCATTATCAAATATAATAGAACACATACCAACAGCATCATCGGAAATACAACCTCAAAAGAATTTATTCTATAGAAATAATCAATTAACAACAATATTGGGAAATGTTCCAAATAGAGAGCCATGCTTAATCTTCGGGCCCATCTTGAAGATTTAAGACCTCCCAAATCCATCTGAACAGATATTAGAAAAAGAATAATAGCCAAAAAGAACTGAACAAAAAGGAAATCTGAGTAACGACATTCCCATGATCTAATAAATATAAATAAGACAAATAACAACACAAGTAATGATTTATTAATTTTGATGTTATGAAAAGCAAAGTAAAAACCTATTAACATATAGATCAAGCCCGTATGAAGAAAATTATTGGGAGTACTAAATACAATATGAATTAATTCGAAGAAGAAATAATCCTGGAAATGATGACTATTATACATTATACCTACTATAAATGATAATAAAGCAATGATTCCCACGAAACTCATTGATATTTTTCTAATATGAACAAAATATAAAATCCAGCAGTTTATTAACAGAGCAAGTAAATACCAATAAATCCCACAACTACCACTCAAGAAATACATTCTGAACAGATATAATATTCTAAAAAATACAGAACTTTCAGGATATCTCATTTCAATACATAATAAAGATACAGGAATTACCAGGATGCTCCAAGCTGTATATAGAACAAACAATCTAAGAAAATACTTTTTTGTATATTTCAATGATTGTCCTGAAACACTCAACCCTTTTCCAAAAAAGAATCCGGAGACAATAAAAAAATAAGGGACTGCAATCATTGTCAGTATATCGCGTACCCAATAGACAATTTCAGATGTACCTCTAACAGTATGCATAAACACAATTAACACTGCACATATTAATTTGCAGTAGTCAATTCCAAAATAGACTTTCTTCTCTGACATTTAACAGTTATAATCCTGTATAGAAATACATAAAGAATGTAAATGACACATGCGCCATCATAATCATAGCAACTTTTCTTCCCTGATTTCTCCATAACTGAAATTTCAGAAGCGGATATGCTAATACTATACCATATAGGAACCAAGACAAATAAGCAAAGCGATTAGTAAACGGAAGTCTAATCAGGATGACCCATACCGCATTCGAATAAACATAAGTTCCTAATATAAGGTAATAATTTAGGTCACATATCTTTTTCTTGAATATGCAATACCACCCTAAAAGAATGGGCATAAAACTATATATAAGGAAATCCCAACGGAACCCTGCAGCAGCAATTGCGGCTTCTGTTTCAGACGTTTCTTCAAGTGTCATATAATGCATCATACGCTGATCTAACCCAAAGACCATAAAAATACTACTTATACTTTGGCCAATACTAAGACTAACAAGAACAGATACCCCCCATACATAAAACATCAATTTGGGATATCTTATAAGATATGCGAATAACATTGCAACAACTGGGAGAAGTACTGAGCCATGACAATTAATTGCAATAAAGCATAATAATGCACAAACAAATTTGCTTTTGATATTTCCAGAAATATATGACAAAGCCAATAAAACCAAAGTTGTTGCTACTCCATTACGGATTCCATTAACGCCGTATGAGAAAAAAGAGAAAGTGCCCATTGCTATAAGCAAGGCAAATGTTGCATTATTCCTTATAAAGCGTTTGCAAGCAATATAAATAGGGGAGATATAGATACATGCAACAATAAAAAAGAACAATGATACAGGCATCATCTGTGCACATACATATTGGAAGCTCTGGAATAACCAGTCTTTTACAGATTCTCCTGGCGTATATAGGCCATCCATCATCTTCTGATACTTAATCATATAAGACCCTGTATCAGCACCAACCATCGGAGTTCTGAATCCCATAAGGAATATCAAAAAGACCATCAAAAAGACAACAGCTTTACTATCATTATTCTTTTTATGAATAAATAAATCTGGCATACGTCTAATTCGCTCACTTTGGACTAGAGTAAGCATCCAAGTTATGAATATATATATAAAAGAATATATTTGATGATCATTCATACGTTTAATAGTTTACGAATCATTCTCTTAAGTTTAACCATCCATAAAGCCTTTGGCTCCATCCATGAAGCAGAAAACCAATGAATACTATGTGTTTCTGGGGTAAGTTGAAGTTTGCCATTGATACTATTATACGGATTAAAAAAGCGTTGAGGATATATTGTAATCCCATAAAGTTGTTGAATCTGCCCGTTAGCAATAAGGCCTCTTTGAATAAACATGTTTGTTACCATCGGAATCATACTGAAATTATTACGTTTCCCTTGGGCATCATAATAATCCAACTTAGCAAAACCATTTAAGATTTCTTGATATACTGGTAAACCCACATCAGCACCAAGTCCTAAACCTGGAGCTATAGCTATCTTGGTATCTTTTTTCGTCCCATCAATCTCTAAGCCCATAAATGCTCCACTTTCGACAATATCATCGAAAGATTTAATGACTTCTACATCTGTATCAAAATAAAGACCGCCATAGTGATAGAGTATCCAGAAACGAGCATAATCACTGACGAAAGCATATTTATTAGCTTCGTAAGCCTGCTGGGTATAAGGAATGATATTCACATTAAAGTTATCTTCATTCCATTCCTTTATTTCATAGTCAGGCAGGTATTTCCGCCAGCTTGCAATGCACTTCTGTGCCGAAGTAGGTAAAGGATTCCTTCCAAACCAACAATAATGTATAATCTTAGGTATCATAAAAGAGCTTCTATCTTACAAATCTCACAAGCATTCCCATAATCATGGATATGCAAATAATTCACAATCTGCCGTTGCAATTCCTGATTATTGATAAGATTTACTATTCCCTGAGCACAGTCTTCATTATCCATTGGAACTATGACTCCATCAACACCATGATTAATCTGGCTTTTAGCTGTAGGATAATTTGTCACAACAACAGGCTTGCACAGCATCTGTGCCTCACGCACTGTCACAGATTTTCCCTCGTATCTCGAAGGCTGAGCATATATATCACATGCCTTGATATAAGGATAAGGATTGGTCCGTTTGCCTAAAATGATGACATAGTCTTCCATGCCAGCCTCATGAATTTTTTGTCGAATCAAGTCATCATTACCATAACCGATGATGTACCAATACAAATCAATCCCTTTTTCTCGAATCCGTCGGCAGATATCAGGCACATTATCGTAGTTCTTAGCATCTGTAAAGCGTCCTACCGAAAGGATGTTTACGAGCCCTCCCCTCCTTGGGATCTCTGCGGATACATTATTCTCATCTGCTCTTTTTCTCACGAATTCTGAGGAAAGAATATTCTCTATCAGGACAATCTTATCCTTCAAAGAAGGAAATACTTGCAAGAACGAATTTGTAACACCAGGAGAAATACTGACGATATGGTCATACGTAGACCATACTGGTAATTCTGCTTCTGCATCAAACTCAACCTTTGTATAATCAGTATGGACCCAACAAGCTTTCTTCTTAGCCTTTACCTTACTCAATACATAATTATGAGGCTGCAAAAAGCTAATTGCTAAGTCATACTCCCCATATTTGTCCAATGAGGGCAAGTAAGGTTCCACCTCCTGTGCAATATACTGAAAAATTGAATGTTGTGGTTTTAATGGGTCTTTTGGAATATATTTCTTTGCTCTCCACTTCGCCTTCAACCGTCCCCAAACAACATCAAACTGTCCCTTATGCAAAGTTTCTGTAATAGGGCTCTCAATACATGCATAAGCAGATATTTCCGGCAAAAGATTCACCTCCTTTGGAATGAACTGCATCAGTTCCCCCTGATGGCGATGAATAAACAAATCAACCTCATATTTACTATAATCCAATGCCTGCAACAATCCAATGAGACTAATCTCCGCCCCACCTAATTCCAGATAATGCATGGATATAAATAATCGTTTTTTGATCATAATATCAAGGCAGACTTCAAAAAAAACTTTGAATTATCAATGTCCTTTTGGATTAGCAGATTTACAGCATAATAGTCTATGGAATCCAATAGGGTATCAGAATAATCATTTACAAGTCGGTCTTCTATATGATAATTATTCAACAAGCATTTCATTCGTCCATTAATCCTTTCTGAACGGTTTACCACACAGAAATCTTTTTGAAATATCAAAGAAAAAGCCGTTGCATGAAAAGAGTTAGACACGACGTATTCTGCATCACGGATCAACTGTACAAAATCTAATGGTGATGAAGCCCAAAGATCTTTATCCGCATAACCAATCCTAAAGCCACTAACATTATATATTTTCAAATCCTCTTCTTTCGCTATACGTAGTGCTATGTTTCTAAATGAGACAGAGCTCTCTGTATCATAAACCAACAAATACCTTTCTTCACTTTGACCTTGTGGTAACAACTCTTCCCATTGTGCTTTACCTAGCAAGAACACTGGGTCGCATACCGCAACTCCATCTTCTCTCCCCAATGAACATAATAACGGCAGAGAACAACGCTCACGAATAGAAATATAATCAAAATTCTGAAGCATCTTTTTGACGAAAGGCCTGTAATCCTCAACAATGTCTTCTGTGGCGAAACTTGCAGCATAGGCAATCCGCTTTGAGGTCCTAGGTGCGAAATCAAGATAAAAGGCCGCGTCTCTTCCATTCTGAAAGAGCGTATTCCATATCTGGTCACTTCCTGCAATATAGACATCCGCCTTAGGAGGATCCTCTTTCAGTTTTTCATTACTATAATATCGATGGTTTGATAATTTAAGATATTTCTGAGTAAAATAGTCAAATAATCTTTTCCTTTTTAAGGAAATTAGTCTTCCAGGAAGTTTTGCCAGAAGATATAGCTGTTTGATGAATGGTTTATCAAAGACGGGATTATCAACAGTCCACAATCTGTAATGCCCACTCAAATAATCAGGTTTATAATCAATAATCTCCACACTATGCCCCAAAGACTCTAAATAAGTCTGGAGAGCATATGCTTGGAGCGATGCGCCATGGTTATAAACATCATGGCATGTTATTGTTTTAATCTGCATCTAATAAACTCTCAACCTTTTCCACCTCAGAAATATAGGTGGTATTTTCTTCCTTTTTGACATTTGCAACAATATGGTTTCGCAAGTCATCATCTTCAAGTAGGCGAATGATATTTTCCGCAACTGATTCTGGCTTCATCTCTGCTATCAGGCCATTCTCACCATGCTTCAATTGGTCATGAACAACATCAAAATTTGTACTAACAATCGGTTTACCCAATATCTTGGCTTCCGCTATAGCAAGCCCAAATCCTTCAAACGATGAAGTCTGAACATATATATCACATTGAGCCATATAGGGATACGGATTGGTTTTCATGCCAAGTAATAATACTTTATCTTGAAGTTCATATTCGTTTATCAGATTCTCTATTGAAGACCGTTCACCACCTTCACCAATAAAAAGCCACTTGAAACGATACCCCCTATCTCTTAACAACTTAGCAGCTTTAACTGCAAGAATATGATTTTTCGGAAGAGCAAGACGACCTGTTGTTACAATTGTTATAAAATCAAAAACATGTTGTTCACTTATCGCCTCAGATGCTTGATTTATAATAAGAGTAGGATTAATTATATCATATACGCAATGAAAGCGATCTGAGAACTCTGAATATCCTTCTCTTAACATAAACTCCAACTTATTGCTTACAGGAACAATTGCATTATACTGACTATAAAAAATCGCATTATAATCAGTATTATATCCAACAGAGAAAATATCTGCATTAATCCAAGCAACTTTTCGTTTTGCATTTATCTTTGTTGAAACCAAGTAAGTTGGCACCCCCTGCTGATACGCAATAGCCACATCAAACTGCTGATTAGGCACCTTATAAGCCCATCCGGTGCATTTCCATAAAGTTTCAGCACCATGTTCTTGTATCCCCAACAATCGTTTTATCCTATATTTTACAGAATAGGACATACATGCCATACGCATTTTTATCCTCTCCAAAGAATCATATATCGGTTCTGGCTCAATGATAATATGCTCAGGAAGCAATGACTCAAATTCGCCACCCCGATGCAGCATCCATAGATGAATCTCGTATTTATCCCGATTCAGGAGCGGCAATAGAGACGCCAAACTTTTCTCTGCGCCACCACATTTTAATGAATCTATGACAAAAAGGATCTTTTTTCTCATCAATCTATTATCCAAGACTCTTATAATCGAGCTAATTTCAAAACACCATTTACAAAACAACTAAATACGCATGCTATCACAACAGAGAACACCATTCCTATCAACATCTGAAAAAACAAAAGAACAGGAGTTGATATTAAGAATCTATACGCATATCTATATATAAACTCGTGTAATAAATATATCTCGAGAGAGTGACGCCCTATGAAACAAACACCATCATATAATAATATTCCTATTCCACTATTCTAAACGAAGCCTATTTTACACGGAACAGATAATATCCGAATAATTGTCAAACATAAAAATACAATTCCCAATGAAAGAATAATGTAGATATAATTATCATCAATAGTATACCACCCCACAATCCCCGTAAACTTAAGAACTATAGCTATAAACACAGCAATAAATCCGAAGAACTCATTTACCAAAGTTAATTAATACATTCCTGCAGCCACAATAATTCCGATACAAAACGAAGGGAACCTTATTGGGTATATATTCATCCAATTTGGGAAAATAGATAATGCCCCAAATAATGCTACGATGTACACACCCAACAGCACTCTACTACCATATCTATTCACGCATATATGGAGTAACGGCATTAATAGATAGTACACCATTATAACAGGTATAAACCATTTATCCCAACTAAGAATCGTCATCCAATTAGACGATATCTCATGATCTCCTGTTGGGTATCCTCCAATGCCTACAGGAAGGATATGATCTACGACATACCTGAACATGCCACAAACTAGACAAAGGGGCATCATCCGTAGAAGACGCCTCTTGTAAAACGAGATGACATTAAAATCTCTCTTTAACGAGTAATATAGACCAAAACCGGAAACAAAGAAGAAAATATCAACGCCCCAATTCCCGTAGAAATGGAAAAAAGCAAAAAAAGGATTCCAGCCCCAGATCCATCCTTGATGAAATAGCATAATAGAAAGCATGGCTACCCCCATCAAAAGGGTTCTGTGCTCTGAAATGTCATTTATATATGTCACCATTTTGACCTTACCCAATGAGCCTCCTAATAAAATAAAGAGTATTCCAAAATCTATACACAAACAATGTCTTCAGAAATGATTCATATAAATTGTTACACTTCTTATACTTTTGATAGTCTTTTCTATTCAACAATGACAAGTGTTTCTTCCATTCTTTTATTTGAGGATTTTGGAATGCAGCATTTATACAGCGATCTAAATAATATGCTAAAGGTAAAGATAGAATATCTAACGTCCTATCATCTATAATAAACGATCTTTTCACCTTATTAACAACAACATTCTTATATTCTTGATAACTATATAATTCTTGTTCAAACGAGGAATATCTTGTTGATAAAGACCCAGAATGAACATTATAAATGTAATTACACTTATCAATAAAAGCGGTTCTGGATCCCTTTATTTGCAAGGCGGTTACATAGAAATTAACCATAAATATCAAATCTTCTGCAATACAAACATTCCTATCAAACCTTAAATTGTCCAAGTCAATAATGCTTTTTCTGTAAAGTTTACCAGCAGAGAATCCATATTTATGCATCTGAATATCTCCAAATAGTTTATTTACATCAGATATATCTATTATGTTATTGGGAAAGCTTTTATTCTCTGCCCATTGTCCTTCTCTATATACAGAAATCCCATCTGCACACATAACAATATTCGAATCCTTTTGAGCAGCTTTGTACAAATCAGACAGATAATCATTTAGCACTTTGTCATCGGAATCTATAAAGTCAACCCATTCACCCTTTGCCTCATCCAGCCCATGATTTCTCGCAGCAGAAGCGCCCATGTTTGGCTGACTGAAGACTCTTATCCGTTTATCTTTACGAGACCATTCAACACACATATCCAAAGAATGATCTATTGAACCATCATCTATTAATAATAACTCAAAATCCTCAAAAGTCTGCTTCAAAACAGAATCGATGCAGTCATCAATGTATTTTTCTGCATTATAAACTGGAATGACAACAGAAATCTTAGGCATACTTATAATGTATTTCAATAAAATATCAGGCAATCCTATCGCATGTTCTCATGGCCGCATCCATAGCAACATCCATGTTATAATACTCCCAATCTGCAAATCGTCCTGTAAAGAAGAAATTATGGGGTGAGAGTTCTCTTTTCAAATCAGAGATCATCTCTCTGGTATGAGCATCTTGAATGGGGTAAGTGTATGGATTGTACTGATGGCAGATGTACTGTGGCTGAAGTGGCATTTTTTCCAGATTCTTCTCAATATCAGCTTCAGAAATCGCATCTGTAAACTCCACGGTACCTGTCATCACATGCTCATTGGCATTATTGGCTGGAGAGAAGTTACCCGTACAGATGATACGATGGGCTTTATATTCCTCACTCGGCAAATAAAGCCAACTATATGGGTTCTTATCTATTTTACAGAATACAGAAGTTGTGCCATGTGATTCCAAGCCTCCTATCAGAGAACAGAATTGGCCCAATGAGATGCCTTTTATCGTATGTGGAAGTGATTTGATATTACCACAGAAGACAACTATGTCAAATTCCTCCCCATCATATCCGACCTGCCACTTTCCATTCGCATAGGTCAAAGCATCAATATCAGCCGAGTATTTGACATCCAGACTTTCAGCCAAACTATCCGCAATAAACTGTGAGCCGTTTTCTTTTTCATACCAGAAGGTACTATGCACGAACTTCTTTTCTTTCACCTGTTTGAAGTTATTATATATAATTTCCTCAACAGTAGGCATCGGCAATTTCCCTTCTAGCCACGAGATAGGCACATCACACAGTGAGCGACGCCAGATTTTCTTGTTATAGGGCTTGAAATATATATCATATAGTGTCTTTCCAAAACGTCTAACCAAGAACTCCTCAAAATTGGAGATTTCTTTATCCTCTTGTTTGGCCATTGTTATAATGTCGTTCACAACACCTTTTACAAAATCATCAGCCAACATATAGACATGATTCTCTATAGGATATGGCACATGTTGCCCATCAGGCATGATAACTGAGGAGTTCCTATCAGCCTTTACAAAATCTCGTTCTTGATTAAACCGCCCCCAAAACCAGTCCAGCACATGTGTATATTTTGAATTAAAGACGTGTCCGCCACAAGTATGGAATAGACTCCCTTCAACGCGTTTACACTTAATCAAGCCACCAGGCTGAGTGTCTTTTTCGTAAACTACAACCTGATATCTATCTTTAAGCAACTGGGCGACTGTTAAACCCGAAATTCCAGCACCGATTACTGCAACTTTCTTCATCACTCAAGTGTTTTCAAAATTTCCATTAACTGGCGCGCCCTCACAGAAGTATAATGCTTCTCCATATATTTAGCATGCTTTGCCATATCCACATCTTCATTCCTTGCTTGGTCCATCTGTCGCTCAAAATCAGAATAGCTATCACACATTGGCGCGAATTGATCGATTTCATAGAAATCAGTATCTGGGTTCTCCTTATAACGTGCTATAACATGGCAGCCAGAAGCAATCATCTCCAAGAAACGGGGGGTGACTTGATTATAACCTTGTCTCCATTCCAATCCTCCATCCACACATTGAGTACTATACAAAGAACAACGGCCTTGACGTGTTAAATCTATATATTGTTCTCTTGTAGAAATGTCACCAACCAGTTCACCACTTGAAGTGTAATAAGCAAAGCCTTTTTCCTCCTCTGGTCTATAAACATACAACAGATCACGATGCTTTTTCACATACTCATTTAGATACTCCATCAAGACAGGATTCTGTCTCCCCATAAGCACTAAATCATATTTTTTTTCATAGGTTGTCGAAGATGATATCCTATATTTATCAGACAAAGATAGGGGCAGGTGCGCAATTGTTAACTTAGTCTCGTTCTGTTTTAGAATAGAATAAGCCTCCATACTTGATATCAGTACAGCTGGGTGTTTCCTATATGCATATTCAATCTCAGGAAGCCGTTTCATGTTTAAATGGAAATCAATGATACATGGGATCACTCTTTTTGTATTCCAGAAATCATAGTTGCCAACACTTAGATCATACCTAAAAATGTTACCTTTTCCCAATGTCACTAAATCCCCTAATATCGGTATACGAAATGCATGGGGATTCTTTGAAATACTTGGTTCTTCCCATATAGGGACTTGTAATTCTTTAGATAATATATCCTCCCATTCGAAAACTATCTGCCAAAAAAATCTAGTGTCAAGATTACGACACGTTAAAATTCTATCCAGTTGAATCATTTTTCTTTTCTCTTTAATAGCACTTCCAAAGATCTTTCCTTTATCCCTATAACAATATTACAGGATCTAAAATATACATAATCTATTATCGGAGGTAAATGATAGAAATAATACAAGATCAGTTCTTTAATAGTTATTCTTTGGCTTTTATATAAACACATCAAATTAAAGCAGCACAATTTTTTCAACTCACGGAATCTACCCAAAGACAATTTCCCACAACCAGCTAATCCGTACACAGTATAATTCAGTTCTCTCATAAAGAAATAGCAATTGTCTATATTTGTATCCAAAGAGTGCCTTTTTATATAGGAATACATCTCTGTTATAATTGGCATAAATCTTAGCCATCTGATAGCCTTATTTGAATTATTCTGCATAGTCGATTGTGATCCCGATCTAATGGCATAATAATATGTCGGTAAATGAATGGCTCCTAATACTTCAATAGAATTTGCCAGTTCAAAGCTCCATAAGTTATCTTCAAATATACATCCTTCAAGCATGAAGAGACTATTAGCCTTTACGATTTCGGCTTTCACTAACTTATTCCATACAGGATTATACCAAAGACGCTCAGAATAACTATATACGATTCGCTCGTTTCCTATAAGTAAGTCATCTTGGAAACCAAGTCTGACATGTTCTTTCCTTCCGTTTATATCATCATAGTGTTCACCAATTGTCACATCTGCAGAATGTTTCTCAGCAAAATCCGTTAGGACCTCAAGGCAATTATCCGAAATAGAATCATCGCTATCCAAAAAAAACAAATACTTCCCTCGGCTATTTCTTATCCCATTGTTTCTTGCTGCAGATTGTCCTCTATTCTCTTGCCTTATTGTAAGGGTTTCAAATTCCGGGTGTCTCTGGCAGAAATCATCTATAATCATCTGCGAAGAGTCTGTACTACCATCATTAACTAGAATAACTTCAAAATCTGTCATTGTTTGCCGCTCTATAGACGCCAAACAATCTGGAAGGTATCTTTCTTGATTATAAACAGGTATTATAATGGAGACCAGAATCATAATAGAAACTTAAATATGCATAGTACAAAAATCTTTCTTACCCATAATTGCCGCATAACGTGGGAATGCAGAATTGTACATCTTCTCAGATTTCACCAAGATGACTTTTTGGGCCATAGAAATCAGATAGAAATCCAAAAATGTCTTTAAATAGGAGATTATATCAGATTCCAGATTTTGATCTATATGAACAGGAATCCCCGGTGTTATGTACACATAAGGTAACTGGAGAAGCTTTACTCTTTCTAAAAAAATAACAGAATCACTATTGACCAAGATTTTCAATTTAGGATACTCCGAGTGAAGTTGGTAAATACACAAAATAGATTTCTCAATCAAGGCGTCCTTTTCTTCCTGGGACAATTCTGGAATATAGACATCAATAGGATCGCCTAATATATGAGTGAATCTATATGAAATGGAAATGTATGCCTCTCCTATTCTATCTAAATTATCTCGGATTGCTGTTTCCAACAGTTTAGACGGCCTGAACAACTCATGATATAGCGAACGAAATTCTTCATCTGATATAATATGGGCATTCGAATAAATAAGAAGAGTTCGTTTCTTACGGCAAAGCAATTTAAGTCTCCTATAGAAATACTTATTGTCCTGTTTTAGGTTAAGATCATCCAAGATATGTGATTCTGTATTCTGGGCTTTTTCCACCTCACTATGTTCAATATACCAATCATACTCGTTTGGCATGAGGAATTGATTCAGTTTATATGGTGATATATGGTCAATTTTAAAAGACTTATTCATCTCCTTACACACTTTATACACTGATGTAATTCCTTTCAATCGATCAGCCAACCCTCCATGTACGATGACCTTGTTAAGAGCAACATTGCCATTAAACATGATAACAACCATATTATCACCAATTTTGTTATCATATATCTTCGGATTATTAAAACGAGCATCATCTCCCTTATTATCAAAATAATATCTCCACCAAAAAGAATGGTGGTACATCCACGATGAAAAATCCGATTTTATCAATTTCATATTACAGATCTGTGTAATTCTCGATTCGAGATAACTTAGCCCCAGTTATCACGTATATGTGATGCCTCTAACAAATAATTATTAATTCTGTCCAAGGCAACATCTATTCTAAACTCTGTTATTTTGGCACGTTCTTTTATTCGATTCAAATAAACGTCACGTTCTCTTACAATTTTATCCATTGCACTAGCCATATCCTTAGAATTCTCAGGATTAAAGTAAATGCCAGCATCTTTTAATTCTTCCCGATGTCCCTTAAGATCTGAACAAATAACCGGACAGTCAAGTTCCATCGCCTCTAATAATGGCATATTTGTGGGTCCCATAAAACTAGCCATCACTAACGACGTTGCATTCTTATAAAGAGTGTTCATTTCTTCTATGGAAACAAATCCCAAATAAAGAATAGAATGCTGAAGGTTTAACTGGCTTATTGTTTCTTGAACATGTGAAAGCGTCCCTTTATCACTTCCCGTTAAAACCAATTTATAATCTGGGTAATCTTTCTGAAATATTGCAAATGCTTTGATAAGCCCAACGTGATTCTTATGTGCCCAGAACTGAGCAGGATAAAAGAAATATTTATTCTTCTCTAAATTTATGGAATCTAGAAAAGATGTCTGTTTATCATCAAACATGATATGATTTACACACTCTCCAGCAAAAATAGGCACTACTTTAACTTTAGAGGGATTAATCCATGTATATTTAATTAATTCCTCCTTTCCTGATTCCGACTCTGCAAAAACGAGTAATGCTCTAGTCAAATATTTTGTATAAAAATCAAATCGTCCACTAAAAGCATTCATAGATGTAACTTCTGGAAATGAGAATGTTGAAAGATGACCTATATCCCAATTTGTTGATATAAACGGGAAATCTGGTATCCAGCATTGAAGCTGCTGAAGATAATAGATGATCTTTACATTATTTTGCCGTAATTGATTTGTATATGTCAACCATTTCATCTCTCTATTCTTTTCTACGAGTCTATCTTTGACGCGACATTGTATAGAGTTAATCGGTATCAAACTTAATAATCTGAATATGAAAGGAGTTTGAGGAAGAAACTGTAGTTCCAAGACTTGTTTTTTAAATGGTCTTGTACATATACCTTCCGAGATAAAGCATACTTCAATCTTAGGATTAAACTGATATGTATCTAACCCTGAAATCAACCTCTCAAGATAAGTAGTTCCGCCTCCCTCTTGAGGATTATTATTTGATCCCAACCAGACTCCAATTTTCATTTCTTCTGATATTCGTTAAGTGTGATACAAATATAATCAATATCATCTTTTGAAAGGTTTGAAGCAGAAGGCAGATAGAAGCCATTCTGAGTGAGCCAATCAGAGACAGGATAATCCCCTGAGCAATCACAACCATAGTCTTTCATAGACTTTTGATGATGCATACCATTAAAAAGTAAACGAGTATCGATGCCGTGTTCCTTCAAATAGGCAATTGTTTCGTCTTTTGTATGATGGAACTCATCAGGATTCAGCACAATCGTGTTCATCCAACATACATCTAAACAACCTTCAGATGGCAAAGACTGCATAGTAATACCCGGAATCTGCAAAAGACGTTCCCTATAATATTGATGATTGCGTATGCGCATATCACGATATTCATCAGCTTTCTCCACCTGAGCAAGTCCTATAGCAGCAACAACGTTGCTCATACGATAGTTGAATCCTATATCATCATGCGTATAGTTACGTCCACCCGTTATTGGGAAACATACATTCTTGAAATATTTAGCACGCTGATAAATCTCTTCGTTATTTGTTACAACCATACCACCTTCGCCCGTCGTTATATTTTTATTGGCAAAGAAACTAAAAGCAGCCATATCAGAAAAAGAACCTGCCTTTTTTCCTTTATATTCTGCGCCATGAGCCTCGGCCGCATCCTCCACAATATAAAGATTATACTTCTTAGCTAATGCAGTAATAGCGTCCATATCGCACATCTTTCCAAAGATATGCACAGGCATGATGGCTTTGGTCTTGGGGGTAATCTTCTCCTCAATCTTAGCAACATCCATATTAAACGATTCTTTATCTGCATCGACAAATACAGGAGTAGCCCCAGTGTAACAAACTGCGAAAGCAGAAGCAATCATTGTAAACGTAGGAATGATAACTTCACCCCCCTTGCCTATACCTAACGACACAAGAGCCAGATGAAGAGCTATTGTACCATTACAAACAGCGACACCAAACTTACAATCACAATATTCTGCAAACTTCTTTTCAAACTCAGTTACGTACTGACCTGACGACGATATCCATCCAGTAGATACAGCATCAGTTACATATTTCAATTCGTTACCATTCAGATATGGTTCACAAACAGGAATAAACTTACCCATATTATCTTCGGATTATTTACTTAACAACTACTTGTTCATCATTGATTGGTTCAAATCGGATTTTATCCTGAGCACCTAAATACGGTCCTTGTTTTACTTCAAATATATCAGCACGCTCTAGCACCTTAAAACCATGGCCACCAGCCTTAAGTATAACGATATCCCCACCACGAACAATATGGCTCTCAATATATATTTGGTTGTCGTCATAAAAATCAACGCGAACCATTCCCGAGCGAATAAAAAGGATTTCCTCTGTGAAGAACACTTCGCGTTTAATCTTGTTATGGGTGTGAGGGGCAATAATATAATTATCTGGGCGGTTCATATAACCCAGCTGAAGACCATCATTATCATCCGAAAAGAAACCTATACCATCATTATGATATGTAGAACGCACAATCGCCCCTAATTTTACACCATCTTTTATAATATTAATCACATTGTCCATATATTATAAATTCTGATTCTTGGTTTTCACTATATCAGGAATCTCTTCTAAAGAACTCAAAAAGACAAGAGGAGAATTAAAACCCTTAAGGTAATTATTATAAAAGTCACGAAGATTTTCATTCTTAACGTTCCCAACATTCAAAACACTATAGGAAGGAATTATCTCTGCAGAAGTTGCTAACGCTGTTGAAAAAAGACCAATCGCGAAACTAAACGAGCTTAGATTCAAAAATTCCCCTGGAATATATGCCGGTACAATTTCGTCTGCCAATTCTTTAAAACCTGGAATATCAACTGGTTCTAGAGGATGGTCTTTCAGAAAGACTTTGTATCCTTTTTGGTGTAAGATATTGATTATTTCTATATTTAATTTACAAAACACTTCTTTTTCATAAAGTCCATTAAAATTTATGCTTGTAAAAAATATTATGCTATTAGACGAGTCACAAACCTTAATTTGATACTTTTTAATGATAGAAGTATCACTATAATCAATCATGGGAATATGCCATGCTTTACGATCTGTCCATAATTGATAAAAATCTGCTTCATATACCGCAATAAAATGAGTATTATAAAAAAACGATAGAAGTTTCGCTCTTATTTTCTTTCTAATATTTGAAGACAGATATTTAGTCTGATAATCTGGGCCATCAATAATATCTTGTTTCATAAGTATTTGTGTAGGGTTACATTTCTTTAAGAATGGAAGTAATAAACCTATAATCCCTTCATTGACATCAGTAAAAAAGAAATGTGAATTATCATCAACCCCCATTTGAGTCAATTCTTTCTTTATTCGTCTCCTATAAAAGAGAGAATACAATATAGCATGATTCCAATCAATCCCTTCTAAAATTGAAATACGAGCATCAAGATGTAAGCTCTCAATAAATAGCTTAACATTATACTTATACATATAGGAAGGTAGAATGATTGTCACTTCACGACCTTTAGCCCTTTCTGCTTCATAACAATTCAACACGGCATTCATTTTCACGGCAGCCTGGAAAAATATAAAACTTTTACACATAGATATATAATTAATTAAGAATACTATTAATAATGTATTTTCATAAATGATTAAATCACTTTCTTATTATCCACGGAAGTACTGTGCTCATATATCCATCCCGATTGTTCCCTCTATCAGTGCTCTCATCAGAAATTGTTAGCTTAAGACAATCCTGAGGAGAATCGATATTAAATCCGCTAAGATTCTGAGGACTAGTAAAATTTAAACAAATCACATATTGACCATGTCCAATAGTACGTTTAGGTATTCTAATGTCAATTTGCGATTTCCCAATTGGAAGCTGCTCCAATTTGTGATTCTCAACATCATCACTATCCATTACCCAAGTAATAATACCATCATTACGCTGAAAATGCAGATAACCACTGATACTGGGAATACGCTCTTTTACATTAAAGTACATTCGCAAGACGAACTCCTCATCACAAGAATAGCTATTACGTATGTTTCCTTCAGAATCCACAAGTTCAGCACGATACATCTGAAATGGTTTGTCAACTATGCGAGTTTCCCATTCTGATGCCAAGCTGACCGCTCCGCTTTGCAAATAAAGATTACACATTTCATTGGCATCACCAATAGCTTTAACGGTACCATTTTCTAACAAAGCACAATGATTACATAAAGAGCGGATACTCGCCATATTATGGCTTACAAACAACACTGTTCGGCCCTCACCTTTAGATACATCCTGCATCTTTCCTATGGCTTTTTTCTGGAACTCTGCATCACCGACAGCAAGGACTTCATCAACGACAAGGATTTCTGGTTCCAAATGTGCAGCAATGGCAAAACCAAGACGGACAGTCATTCCAGAAGAGTAACGTTTTACAGGCGTATCTATATAGCGCTCACAACCTGAAAAATCTACAATCTCGTCCAACTTACGAGAGATTTCCGCCTTGGTCATACCCATAATAGCACCGTTCATATAGATATTCTCACGACCTGTCATTTCGGGATGGAACCCCGTGCCGACCTCCAATAAAGAAGCAATTCGTCCTCGAGCTCGAATTTCACCAACAGTCGGGGTGGTGACACGAGAAAGCAACTTCAGTAAAGTACTCTTTCCTGCACCATTCTTGCCGATAATACCAACGACATCACCCTGTTCAATACTGAAATTAATATCTTTCAGCGCCCAGACATAATTACTATCTCCTTTACGGGAACGATCATTAGTCTCTCCAATTTTCAGATTAGGATCCCCTTTGTGGCGTACATTCATCACCCACCAACGATTTAAATCGTGGCTGAATGTGCCAGTAGAAACAAGCCCCAACCGATATTGTTTTCCTACGTGATCAAATTCAATTGAATTCATAAAATTTCCCTCCTAAATGAAGTATTAAATAATCTCCGTTATCATATATTGCATATGGCTTAAGATTCTTGTTCTTTGCGATTCGAATAGCCTCTGGTAATATATTCTCGTATTTTTTATTATTCCCATCAGATAACATGTCAGGAATAATATCAACATTATAGCCACAATAATTAAATAATAGCTTAAGTTGGAAATATTCACCAGACGCACTATTACAATTAGTATAAACATATTTATACGGCTTCTCTATTTTTACTCTCAACCACTCATGAATCATATAAAACATACGACCATTCCACGTCGATTCATCAACCGTAATTTGCCTGCGAATCCATTCTCCAACTTGATAAGATGAAACTACGGCAACAGGCTTATCATCAAATTCAGAAACAATACGATTTCCTATCTGACGAATGACGGCAAGTTCATTGTCAGAACGAAGATTATTCAAACATAACAGTTTGTTCATATAGACTGCTTGATACCAGCAGAGACAAAACAATAGCACATAGCACAGACACTTACGCCATTCCGTATTCATAGAAACGCATGCTAAATAGGCTGAAAATGACACGAACAATGTGATAGTCTGAGCATGTCTATACATGAGCAAATCTCCCTGCAAGATTGCCAAAGAGAAAAGAGAAACAACAACAATTACCCCTAGAAAAAGAAGCACACGTCTCTTTCCTCTCAACAAAATACTTTTTATAAAAAAAAACACCAATGCCATGAAAAACACTGTTATGGGAAGATAAACTAAGCCATAAATAGTGTAATGAAGAATATTCCCAACAATTAGACCTTTTAATGTTGGCACAAAATCATAATAGTACCAAATAATCTTGGTATCACCACCTCCATCATAATCCAAATCATAGATGGAATTGATTATAAAAGAAATCACGAAACGAGCAATAAATGCGCCAACAAGTGGAAGGAAATAATATATATTCTTCTTTATCCAATCCTTAATATGAAATGAGGGCTCAACATGAGTAAGTTCCTCGTAAAAGATAACAACTCCCACTAAAGCAATATAATAAAAGACTGCAGTTTCATAACTAGACATAGGAAGTAACATCAAAATGCATGCTATGAACAGTCTTTTTAATGATATATTAGAAAATGTAGATGTTTTTATAATAATCGCAGCCATTGTCACTAGACACAGATTGCCTCCTACCATATAGTCTGCACTGACATATTCCCAGATTTCATTAATAAGTGGATATGTTATAAAGATAGATGCTACGATTGTGTATGGCAATATTTCCGTCCTCCTGTCAATCAAATATAGAACATAACATAGCAGGACAGCAGCGATGGTTAGAAAAATTAATGCAAGGAACCTGTCAATAAAAGGATCATATCCCATAATTCCTAACAACCGGCACCATACTACCATGCCCCACCTTCCTGCCAGCATACTCATACCCTTATTCCCTACTGTATAATCCCCCATAAGACCATCTATGCTTACAGTTCTATTATAGATAGAGAAACTATATGCAACTAAAGCAAAGAAGATAATTGGCAAATAAAATCTCTTCTTACATATGACTAATTTGTAAAATTGCGTAAATTGTTCCATATTATGCTCTTTATACCGTATCCATAAAAAAACGTTGTACTTTATTAAAAACGACGGTTCCCCAAAGTAATAAGACTACCATAAAGGCAAAACTATAGCCTAAGGCACCCCATGAAAAGTAGCCTTGGCCCAAAGTGGCATATTTGAAAGCCTCAACAACAGCCGTCATGGGATTAATCATGATAATGGTACGCAATGTTGCGTTCGTTACCATACTCATAGGATAGACAATCGGTGTGGCATACATCCATAGCTGTACAATAAAGGTGAAGAGGATGGTCAAGTCACGGTATTTAGTTGTCAATGATGATACCAAGATTCCGAAACCCAAACCCAGCCCTGCCAACATCACAATCAAAATAGGCATTAACAATATAGTCCAGTTTGGAGCGACATCAGCTCCACTCGTCCAGAAATAGAGGTAAAAAGCCACAAATAATAGCACCTGGATACCAAAACGCAACAAATTGCTGATCACTGTACTGATAGGCACTACCATTCGAGGAAAATACACCTTTCCGAACATGGCCTGATTAGCAACAAAAGTACTGGATGTCTGATTCAAACAATCCGAGAAGTAAAACCAGCACACATTACCAGCCATATAGAATAGAGCCTGTGGTACTCCATCTGTACTCATATGGGCAATGCCTCCAAATACTACCATATTCATGATGACCGTCAATATGGGTTGTATGATGTACCACAACGGTCCCAGAATTGTCTGCTTATACTGCACAACAATGTTGCGTTTCACAAAAAGTTCCACCAGGTCGCGATAAGTCCAAACCTCCTTGAGATTCAGCTTCCACAATTTCTCATGCGGTCTGATGATTAATGTCCAATCTTTATTCATCAATTTATTAAATCTAAATATAGTAATCATTTCCCAAAGTAACAACTAAATAGTTGTCATTATCATAAATTTGATATGGCTTCATATTCTGCCTCTTTGCTATTCTCACTGCTTCAGCGAGAATAACTGCTCCATTTTCTCCATCTGTCCAAAGATTTGGCAATATTGTAATATCATAACCACAATACCGAAATAGTTCCTGTACTTGATAATGTTCCCAACTTGCACTCTGGCAGTTACCAACATACCTAAAAGGTCTATTATGAATTGTAATCTTGTCATAAATAGTGAGGAACAGTTTTCCATTCCATTTTGATTCATCAACAGACACCTGCCCTTGAATATAATCACTCATAGGATATTGGCTTACCAACACAACTGGTTTTCTTTCATATTCAGAAATAATGCGGCTGCCAATTTGGCGAATAGCAGCCAGTTCATTTTCAGAACGCAGATTGTTGAGTCCTAGAATTCTATTTAAATAGACAGCTTGATGCCAACATAAGAAAAACAATACAGCACTCAGGAAAACATATTTCTTTTTTTTGACGGATATGCAAATCAAATACGTAACAAATGCAACAAATAATGTAATTGTTTGAGCATGCCTATACGACAACTCATAACCTTGTATAATAGATTGTGAAAATAAAGAGATAACAATAACACAACCTAACATGAAGGTCTTTTTACGATTGTCTTTTAAAACATACAACAAAAACACAACTAATGAAATCACGAAGATTGTGATTGGGAAATATACCAAACCGTATAAGCCATAATTGACCATATTAAATACAATCATGCACTTAAGAGATTGCAAAAAACCGTTTTCTAGCCATAAAATGCTTACAGCGCCACCCCCATGGTATTGCAATCCATAAATAATATTTATTGCGAACGAGATAACAAATCGAGCAACAACAGCAATAATTACAGGAATAGCGTAATAACAAACTAACTTTAACCACTTTCTGAGGTCTATAGAAGTATCTCTACAAATAACATTTTCATAAAAAATAGCACAACAGACTAATGTAAAATAATAGAAAATCGCAGTTTCATAGCTTGAGATTGGGAGTAAAATAAGTGCACTTGCAACCATGCATCTCTTCCATAACAAAGTATAAAAGGAACTTTCTTTTAAAATGATAAAGGCTACTGTAACCAAACTAAGATTTCCTCCCACCATATAATCTGCACCTGTATACTCCCATATTTCATTAATTAACGGATATGTTATAAAGACAGAAGCTGTTATAGTATATGGCAAAACATTTTTGTTCCTTCCAACAGAATACAAGACATAACATAATAGTACAGCAGCCATTACCAAAAGAGCAAGTGCAAGGAAACGATCTAAAAATGGAACTGCATTTGCCGTCCCCATTAGCTTAACCCCAAAAACCATGCCCCACCTACCTGACAACATATAATTATCATCAAGATAGATATGATCCATTAAGCTGTCTATACTTATGGTCCTGTTATATATTGAAAAACTATAGCCAACAATTGAAAAAAATAACAATGGGAGATAGAATCGTTTTTTGCAAATCACATCCTCCAAAAATAATTTTAGATCATCCATATATGTGTCTATCTCGTTATTTATTTTATCCAACTAACACTAAAGATTTAATCATCAATGTATTCTTTTGTATATATCATAACCATCACACTTCGCATAAGAACAGTAATTCTCTTTGATGTAATCAACTAATGGTTTATTTACCATATTCCCATTTCTATTAGGATATAATGGATAATATGAAAAGAATATATTCTTTATCTGATACTGATAAATATCATAAGGCACCGGATTACATATTTCATCGAAGCATGATGGCAGCAACAATAATTCTGGCTTTTTCTTATCTAATTCCACTATCGTCTTATTTATATTAGGTGTTCCAATACTTGTTGATCGAGTATAATATAAACCAACAAGTTTCCCTTTTGAAAGAAAATAGAAATAGTCTTTAGAACCAGCTCCAATAGGCATAGCAGCTTCTTTTTCTCCTAAAACAGCATCCACTCGTAAGGGATAATGGGGGGGGCACTTTCTATATCTATAGAACAATTTTTCAATCTTTTCATCAATTGATTCAATAGAGAAGCCTATGTTAGAAAGCAAATTCTCAATATCAAGCTTGTGAGAGTAAATATAATCAATATTATTATAAATTGGTGTCACAACATAATAATATCTGTACATATTCAGATTATATCCAAAACACATCCAAACTATTACGACTGTGGTTCCTGCTACAAAAAGTCTTGCAACTTTAAACGTTGCTAGTATTATAACAAAAGCAAAACATATGATAAAAAAACCATTATATGTAACATGACCAGGATCACACCTTCCTAAACACACGGGAATCAGACCCAAAGCTAAGATCATCAAAGATATCTCCAACACATTTCTGTCTATTTCACGAAACTTAATACCTAAACAATAACCAACAATAAATATGCACAAGAAAAAAACGATTATATGAAAAGACGGAATAAAAGGAAAATTAAGATAACCCGTTCCAAAAGACTGCACATATGTAAACATCGGAAAGAAAACATATAAGAAGCAGGCTGTCAGTCCTAATATTAGTATTATCAAACCGATATATACTCTATCTAAAATCACATAATATTGCAATCCACAGTATAAGAGTGCTGCTATTAGATACACAAGTCCCATTTCTGGAGCAAATGCAAGAGCAAAGATTACAGAAAGCGGGATAAATAGGATTTTAGATTTCATATTAACCGAATGGCATCGCCACATAGCCCAAAATGGGAACACGAAGCGAAAAGCTTGATAATTAATTCCAACTGTCATAGGGAAAAAAACTAAATAAGCTAGCCAAAACATCCATTTCTTTTCTGTATAACTAATGTTTAAATGATTTATGAGCTCAAAAACCGCATAAAGTCCTGCAGAATGGAACAGAAATACTGATAAAATATAGGCATTAGATATCGAGATGCTAGGAAAAGACAAACTAATCCAATATGGCAAATAAACAGTAAAAGGTCCATAACCAAATGCAAAATCCCTGTATGGAATCTTTCCATAACTCATCTCATAAATATGTGACAGGAAGAAATTATAATCATTAGAAGACAGGAGATCACCACACAAAAAAGCAAGGATAAAAAATAACACGACAAAGAATATGCCATACAAATATGACATTATGGGCAATCCATCAGTTTCCTTTACAAAAAGGACAGTATTTCTACTATCCCTATTCAAAAAACCCAAAACACCATAAACAACGATACTTAATGCCACAAGTAAGACTCCAAATCGATTATTGAAACCATAGTCATAAGACATGGACTCAACCATATCAGACGGAGGGAAAAAATACGGTACAGTAAAAAAACAAATAACAAAAGCAACTGATACCAGTACCAAGAACCATCTATTAGTTATTATGCTTTTGGCATTACAAATCATATATAGGATTCTTAAACTCATTCAAAAATTAATCCTCTCTTCTTCTATCACCAACGGGCGATTCATCACACGGGTATTGATGCTCATAACATATTCTCCGACAAAGCCTATGAATAGTAGTTCAATAGCATTCAGGAAGAACAGACCGATAATCATTGGGGCTAAACCTGCGGAGAAACGATCCCAATAGAGCAATTTCAAGACCAGATACCCTAGAGCAGCAAGGGTTGACAATGCAGAAAATATCATGCCTGCAAATGTCACTAAATGTAATCCTACCTTTGTATAGGAGGTAAAACTCAACATGGCCGCATCAAAGAGCGTAAAAAAGTTATTATGGGTCTTACCAGCCCTACGTTTGGCCTGTGTGTATTCGATACTGACACGCTTGAAACCAAGTTCTGCCACAATACCACGCAGGAATGGTGTCGGGTCATTCAGATTACGCAACACTTCCAAAAAAGATCTGTCATAAAGACCAAATCCCGTAAAATGCTCAATCTGTTCAACAGATGACATCTTTTTTATCATCTTATAGTAACATGAGCGCAGGAATCGCATGATGGAGTTCTCCTTACTCGCAGTCTTGACACATGAAACAATCTTTGCCCCCTTCTCCCATTCTGCTACAATCTGAGGAATCATTTCTATGGGATCTTGAAAATCACAACACATCAAAATGGTGCAATCTCCTGTAGTTTGGAGCATACCATAATAAGGACTATTAAATTGGCCAAAGTTCTTTGCATTGAAAATCGCTTTCACCTTCGGATTACGTTTGCAAACTTCACGAAGTAATGGACGTGTATTGTCATTTGAATCATTATCGATAAATATGATTTCATAATCATAGTCTGCAAGATTTTTCACCATTTCCTCTGCAATTGCATTTGCAATGGGAACAACATTTTCCTCCTCATTATAACAAGGTATCAAGATACTAATCTTCTTCATTCACTTTCTTGGTTTTAAATGACCAAAATTTATTGATGATAAAATTCAGCGGTATCGTTATTACCAGTACAAGTAACTGGGCAATATACTCTGAAATATGTAATTTATCTACATAGAGATATAGAAGGATACTTGCCAGTAACAATCCTGTACTTCCATATGCAACATAAGTCTTTGCTAAAGTCCAAATGGCACTTCTTGCCTCTCCTTCTCCCTTCTTGAACACAAACCTATCACTCCAATAATAGGCATTCAGCACACTGATAAAGAACCCTAAAGCATTGGCTAATAAATAATGGATTCCAAGACAAACACATATTGAGTATATAACATAAGCAATAAGCGTATTAGAAGCACCTACGATTCCGAACTTAATAAATTGATAAACTTCTGTTTTGTTCATCTATGATGGCAGACTATCGAAACAGCTTTGATATTCCTCATCAGGCAACTGAGGTGATGGCATATCTATCGGCTTATTATATTCCAATTTAGGACTTACTGTTGTCAAACCATCAATAATATAGTTGATCAGCACTGGATCAGATGAATTCAGGTTCATGTCGTCAAGATCCTTTTCTGTCATTTCAATATAATTCAAGCCATATGCCTTAGCTATTGATTCGATGTCTGGATTAACAAAACCGCCAGTCTCTGTCGTTCCAAACATTCGATCATCAAAATAAAGATGCTGAAACTGGGTTATCATTCCAAGTGCTGCATTATTGATAACAATCACCTTGATATTTAACTTATACTGAGAAATAACCAGCAAAGACTGTACAGCCATATGGAAACCACCATCGCCACTCAAGCACCAGATAGTTTTCATAGGATTGGCAAAAGCCATTCCTATAGCAACTGGTAACGAGAATCCCATAGGTGCAAAACCTCCACTCGTTACAAAACGCTGCCCTCTTTTTAGCTTCAATGTTTGAGCAGCCCACATCTGATTCTGACCAATATCCGCTGTTATTATATCGTTACCCTTGGTCATATCATTCAAGCGTTGCATCAACATATAAGGTGCTTTGTTTTCTACAAATCGAGCGATCTCGTTATCTTGGTTGTATTCTGCCTTAATACCATCTATCCAATGATTCCAATGGCAATAATCTCCATATTTAACCTCAGCATTATTTACTTCAAAAAGGAAATCATATACAGAAGCATGAACTTTAAGTCTATTCTCCAATCGATGATTCTCTAATTCATTCTCATCGATATCTACATGAATAATAGTGCCATCCTGAAGGAATGACTGATACATAGCGCCTGTCTGACGGGTATCAAGCCTAGAACCTAAGACAATCAACAAATCAGCCTTTGCTACAGTCATATTTGCACAGCGATTGCCATAACTGCCAACCATTCCTATATAGTGAGGATAGGTTTCATCTATCATTCCTCTACCCATCAGAGAGGTGATGACTGGAATTTGAGTTCTCTGAAGATAGCTATTCAACAACCGCAGTGTTCTCTCTCCCTCACATCCAGCTCCTATCAATATCATAGGCCGCTTCGCAGATTCTATCAGTTCTCGCACCTTATTAATATCAAAGGATTCTTTTTGAGTCACTTCAGGAATAAACCCTTCCAATTGTTCTGGTTCAATTTCTGCACGAGAGATATTCATGGGCAAATCTATAACCACAGGACCTTTGCGGCCATGTGTCGCTACAAAAAAAGCCTTTTCAAGTTCATAACGCAATTTCGTAGCATCATCTACCATCACTGCATATTTGGTAATAGGCTTCACCACATTCACCACTTCCATTTCCTGAAAACCTTGCTGGCGGATTGGCTTATCATACTTATACTCGTATGAATTTACCTGTCCTGTGATATAAATAACGGGTATTGAACCAAAGTAAGCATCAGCTATTCCCGTCATCATATTGGTGACACCCGGACCACTCGTACAAATTGCCACTCCGAACTTACCACTCTCAATCGCATAACCTTCTGCTGCTATTGCAGCAGTTTGCTCATGATAAGTCTGGATGTAATGCACCTGTTCACTCTTTCCCAAAGAGTCAACCAAGTGAGTTATCATGCCTCCAATATAGCCAAAGACGGTATCTATACCTCTTTCTGCTAAAAAGGAAACGATATAATCAGATGCTTTCATTCACAACGAATTGATAGTGTTCCGAAGTGCAACCTTGAAATCAGTATGAGGGATCTTGCCAAAAGCCCTTTCAAACCTATCGACAGTACCAGACATCAACATAATCTGATCCTTTGCGTATGGGACAGAACCATAGTTATTCTGGATATTGCTACCCATCATGGCTTTAATGGTTTCCAAGATATCTTTATTACAATGTTCCTCTTGAGGCTGGGAGATATTATAAATTCCAGATTTCCCTTTAACTCCTATAACATTGCATATAGCCTTCGCAAAATCCTTTGCGTAAAGATAAGAATAAACCTGTTCTCCCTCCGTTGTATCAAAGGATTCTTTCCCTTGCTTGCAATTATTGATAGCTAATGATATTAAGCCACCCGTTTGTTTCTCTCCAAAAACCGTGAATACGCGTATCCATTGCCATTCAATATGATGCTTTTCGCAATAAGTTTGAAGATCTTGCTGCACTGTACACTTTGCCATAGCATACTTCATAGTTGGATGTAGTTCATGCGCTTCGTTTACAGGACCCTCATAATAGCCATATTCAGCTTGGCTGCCTATCGCAATTATCTGCTGATAAGGATACAAGGTGAAGAGTTGATTAGACATCAGAATGTTCTGCTTCTGAGTATTATTATCTTCTCTTCCTGCTCCTCTTACACCGCCCCAAGCCGCATGAATCAGCATATCAGGAGCGAATGTCTTAACATTTTCTTTCCATTCTTCTTCATTGATGGTTACCCATTGTATGCGCTGCTCTTGCTCTTCATCAAACAAGCTCTTAGATGTGGGGCGCCTTAGACACAAGACCTGATGCCCTTCAATAAGACATTGGCAAGCAATATGATAGCCAAGATAACCTGTTGCTCCTGTTATGAATATCTTCATCCAAGGAATGTGTTTATCTGTTCTACACAAAGATTATAAACATCTTCCTCTTGATAATGTTTATACCAATCAGCTGTTAACTGGCAGCACTGATCAATATTCGTGCGAGGTTCCCAACCTAATTGGAACTTGGCCTTGCTGATATCCAGCATCAGGAGATTAGCTTCATGAAGGGCATTAGGATCTGAGACATCCTTCAATTCACCTCGACCATAGTATTGGGTAAGCATCGTTGCCACCTCCCAGACAGGTGTGATACTCTCTGTGCGGGGACCAAAGTTCCAACCTTCACAGTATTTTGTTGGTTCTTGGAGCATTTTTGATGCAAGGAGCATATAGCCACTCAAAGGCTCTAAAACGTGCTGCCAAGGACGGATAGCCTTTGGTGAACGGATTTCAATAGGCTTATTTGCTTCCAAAGCACGGATGCAATCAGGAACGATGCGATCCTTTGCCCAATCACCACCACCTACGACATTACCAGCACGAACACTGGCAATGGAAACATGATGCTTCTTACCATAGTCTGCTGGATTAAAGAAACTTCTGCGCCATGAATTAATGGCAATTTCTGCAGCGCCCTTTGAAGAGGAATACGGGTCATAGCCTCCCATAGGTTCATTCTCTCGATAGCCCCAGATCTGTTCTCTGTTCTCGTAGCACTTATCTGTGGTGATCATCACAACCACTTTCACCGAGTCAGTCACCCTGGCAGCTTCCATGATGTTTATGGAACCCATGACATTGGTCTCATAGGTTTCAACAGGAATCTCATAGCTGAGGCGCACCAAAGGCTGGGCAGCCAAATGAAAGACAATCTCTGGCTGGTATTCTGCAAAGATGTCCTTCATCTTTTGACCATCACGAATGTCTGCCCGGATATCAGCTTTGATCTTCTGACCAATACCAGAGAGAACAAAGTTATCCTTCTCGCTGTAGGGTTCTAATCCTACACCTATAACCTCAGCACCCAATTCATGGAGCCAGATGCTCAACCAAGAGCCTTTGAAGCCTGTATGACCTGTCACTAAGACGCGCTTTCCCTTGAAAGCACCGTTGAAAATATCGATGTTCATGACTTGGTGGCAACAAAAGCCTTGATAGTATCAATCATATACTGAAGTTTCTCAGGGGTCATACCTGGATAGAGACCCAACCAGAAAGAATCACGCATAATGCTATCTGTAACAGGGAGTGAACCGCCCACCACACGATAGTCTTGGTTTTCTACATATTGCTCGAAAGCAGGATGACGCAGCAAATTACCAGCAAAGAGATTGCGGGTCTGAACCTTATGATCCTCCAGATAACGGGTCAGTTCATTACGGGTATAGCCTGCATCTTCCTTAACTGTGATAAAGAAACCAAACCATGAAGGCTTTGAATTCTTCTGTGGCTCTGGAAGGAGCAAGCCCTTGACATCTTTCAGTCCATCATACATGGTCTGATAGTTCTCTCTTCTGCGCTGCACGATAAAGTCAAGCTTCTCCAACTGTGCACAACCGATAGCCGCCTGAAGGTCGGTAGCCTTCAGGTTATAACCCAGATGACTATAGACATACTTATGGTCATAACCCTGTGGGAGCTGGCCAAACTGACCTGTAAAGCGACAGCCACAGGTATTATCCACACCGCCGACACACCAACAGTCACGTCCCCAGTCTCTATAAGAGTTCACGTATTTGTGGAGCTCAGGATTGTTCGTATAGACAGCACCGCCCTCGCCCATGGTCATATGGTGAGGCGGATAAAAACTGGAAGTTCCAATGTCACCTATCGTTCCTGTCTTTTTCCATTCACCATCGATAAAGTATTCAGATCCAAGGGCATCACAGTTGTCCTCTACCAACCAAAGGTTATGTTTCTTGCAGAAGTCAACCACCACTTGCAGGTTGAACGGATTGCCCAGACTATGGGCGATCATCACGGCTTTCGTCTTTGAGGACAAAGCGTTCTCGAGTTGGGCGGTATCGATATTGCCCTCCTCAATGCTCATATCCACGAACACAGGCACGGCTCCATACTGAACAATACAGGCCACTGTTGTCGGGAAGCCTGCAGCTACTGTAATCACCTCATCACCACGTTTGATCTGACGTTCTTTCAGTTCTGGAGCAGTGAGTGCATTAAATGCCAGGAGATTGGCAGAAGATCCCGAATTACAAAGGGAGCAATACTTCACACCCAACCATTTGGCCAGGCGCGTTTCAAACTTATGGGCCCAAGGACCTGCTGTCAACCAGAAATCCAAGGAAGCATCCACCAGGTTCACCATCTCCGCATCATCGAAATAACGGCCACCATAATTCACACGGGTCTTTCCAGCCTCAAATGCAGGCTGGGAAGCATGTACTTCCCGATAATACTCACGAGTGAGTTCGAGTATTTGTTTCTTTAAATCATCTTTCTTTGCCATATCTCAAATTCCTATCCTTTACTTATTTGGTACAATTCTTTCCCATTTCTTCCAGGGTGCTTTACCTTCTTTCAGCAATTTTTCCAGCATATCACGTTCACGGACATTATCCATACACTGCCAGAAACCTTCATGGATATAGGACATCAGTTCACCTCTATTGGCAAGTGTTTCCAAGGGCTGACGCTCAAAAACCGTATCATCACCATCAATCAGATCAAATATCTCTGGTTGCAACACCATATAGCCAGCATTGATAGGGGCACCATCAGCCAGATTTTTCTCGCGGAAAGACTTCACCGCATTATCACCGCCAATATCAAGGATACCCTTTTCCTGCTTCATCTTGACAGCCGTCAGTGTCGCCAACTTACCATGAGACTGATGGAACGCCAAGAGTTTATTGATATCCACATCGCAGACACCATCACCATACGTCATGAAGAAAGGTTCACCATCTACATATTTCTGGATGCGCTTGATGCGACCACCCGTCATCGTGTTATAGCCAGTATCTACCACAGTCACCTTCCAAGGTTCCAAATGACTTTCATGAACAATCATCTCATTCTGCCCATGACGGAAATCAAAGCTCACATCAGAGTTCTGCAGGAAGTAATTGGCAAACCAGCTTTTGATATATTCCTGTTTATAACCAGCACAGATGATAAACTCATTATGCCCATAATAGGCATATTCCTTCATGATATGCCACAGGATAGGCATACCACCAATCTCAATCATGGGTTTGGGCTTAAAAATTGACTCCTCACTAATGCGAGAGCCAAATCCACCAGCTAATAATACAACTTTCATAAATTCGTTTTAACAAAAAGACAAACTTAGACAACAAAATATCAACCTAACACAATGGCATAATTACATGATAGCCAAAGAGTTAGCCAAGAAGCAGACCTTCAATAAAGTCAAAAAGGGCACTATTTCTGGAATCGATTCCCTTTAAATTGCTGCAAAAGTACGACTATTTTTGGAATCTACCAAAGAAAACAGAAAGTATTTATACTTTTTGTTGATGGAAGTTGTACCAGGGGTAAAGGAAAGGGGATTGTAAAATAGATGGCGTTACGGGATCCCGTAGCGCCATCTATTTTTACAGAACATGATAGCAGACCTCATTCCACTAAATCCCAAAAGAACCGAGTGCCTTTCTCAATTTCTCGATTTACTCTTTTGCCAATCAATTTAGGCAAGTATTTAGGATGGAGTCCATATTCAGGTCTAGCACTCCTTACATTCTGTTCGGTAATGACATCACCAGCTTTCATATCCTCTGCAACATAAAGAGAACGTGAAAATTCACGCCCTTTGATTTTCGATGGGTCCGTGGGATAATATACCGAGCCTAGTGTCTTCTCCACATTACGTACATCCTGTACCATCTTTGCAAACTCTTCAGCATTCATTGAAAAAGCAGCATCTGGCCCGCCAATGCTTCTATCAATGATAAAATGCTTTTCAACCACCTCTGCACCTAATGCCACCGCAGTCATTGGCACAATGCTCCCCTCAGAGTGGTCACTTAGCCCTACTTTGCATCCGAATCGATTTCTCATATCAGGTATAGTCAAGAGATTAGCTTCCTCAATAGGTGCCGGATATGCTGATGTGCATTTCTGGAGTGTTACATCTTTATTACCATCTGCATAGATTGTATCAAGAGCTAATCGTATATCTTCCTCCATTGCTATTCCCGTAGAAAAAATGATTACTGGACCTACGGTCTTTTAAGAGTGAGAATCAACCTATATTTACCTACACCTCTTCGACAACATCTGCGTAGATTATCAAATCATCTATCTTGTTGTTGCTCATAGTCTATCCTATATAATTAACACTTCCATAACAAGGCCTCAATGCAAGATGCCTATGGATGCTGAATCCATTCTTATTCACGCCATCAATATCGTGATACTTACCTACATAGATCCGGTCGCCATTGTGGTCGGTATCGCAGCACCACACGAAATCATGCCACCACAGATACTCATTTTTTGCAAAGTAGTAGGTAAAGAAAGCATAGGTGCAGAGAATTGCTGACGGGAACTTAATACCTTTAGATAAAATATCAGCAGGCAGCTCAGCACGGGTATCTTCAATAACATATTTTTTTATAAGATACCATCCAAGTGGGAGAGATTCGTCAATAAAAGTTTCTGTCAAATACCAGTCTTGATTATAGAAACAAGGCTCTGCTACGTCAGGATCGAATCCAAACTTATCACGCAGCGAACGAATAGTCAGTTTCCTATTTTGTGGGCAAATTTCAGGGACACCCATCACCAGTAGATAGCCATCTTTGGCGCACTTCTCCAAGAAATCCCACGAATAAGTAATTTGAGGAATTTCATTAATACAATACTCCTTTTCAAATTTCTCTATTAAACATCGCACTTCGTCTGGTCCAAGAAAATTCTCTCCAAACAATTGCTTAGCTCTTGTTAAATTGGCTACAGATTCCATATTGCTACTGTTTCTCTTTCCATTGCTGGTATTCTACTACTTCCTGTGCACTAGCCAAGTGGCCATAAGCACTGTATTTCTCAATACGCTCTATCTCTGCTCTTAGGCGGTCGAAACGCATTCCCCATCCACTATCCACAAACCAGTCTAGATTCCTTACCGGGGCATTGTAAAGAATAATTCCACTCTTGGAATCAAGCACTTGACGGAGGAATGTCAGATAAGCTCTGTACTGGTGCTCGTGAGAAGCGACCAACACCAAACGTTTCCAGCCATTTTCCATGGCCATCTTCACCACCTCAACTGCTTGTTGCTGGGTCTGGAGAGACTTATCTTCATGAATCAAGTCCTCTTCAGGCACACCAGCGTATAATATTAACGGTTTTACCTCTTCAAAAGGATAGCTGCCATATTCTTTCTGAACAATGGCACCGCTAAAAACAATTTTCTTGCCATATCCTTTCTTGTAAAGGTCAACCGCTTTTTGGAACCGGTGGAAACCATCACCCTCCAAGAGGATGATGGCATCCGACGGTTTCAAGCAATCGTTGTCCACGATTGCCATAATGATTTCTCTGTCTGTAATCATTGATTAGAGATCTTCCCAGAAAATAGGATCACGGGCGGGAATGTCCTTGTTGATAGTCTTACCAATGACTACATTCTTATACTTAGGCAGGATACCCAAAGCTGGACGCAATACGTCCAGATCATCTTCTGTAATTACCTGACCCTTCTTTAAATCTTTCTTGGCATAGAGACAACGACGCTGTACGAATACAGTCTCGCCTTCCTCTTTCTGCACTTCCTTACGGGTGCTACCCATGGCCTTCTCAACCTCACGGATGCTATCAACCATGAACTTGAATTCAGCGGGCTCCATTGAGTGCGGATGATCAGGTCCTTTATCCTTCTTGTTCAGGGTGAAGTGCTTCTCAATCACGCGACCACCAAGAACAACAGAGGCAATAGCCACAACGGGACCGGGAGCATGATCGCTGTAACCAGTCAGGCAACCGAAGGCACTCTGATAAGTCTTCAGCACATTCACATTAGCACTTTCCAACTTAGAAGGATAGTTGGTGATGCACTGCATCAGCACAAAGTCCTTGTTGCCGGTTTTCTCAATAGTGCGTACAGCTTCATCTATTTCGGACATAGTGGCATCACCTGTGGCTAACATGATGGGCATACCCTGACGGGCAATATAGTCCAACATTTCCAACCAGGTAATTTCACCAGAACCAATCTTGATGAAAGGCAGTTTCATTTTGGCGCAGAGGTCAACAGCTTCTTTGTTGTAAGGTGAAGTAGAGAAGTCTATTCCCACCTTTGCACAATAGTCAGCCAGTTCCTGATGCCACTCCAATGGGAGTTCCACATCCTTGAATACCTCGCTAACAGTACGCCCCCAAGAGCCGTGTACGCCATGAAGCTGCATTTTTGAAAACCCGCCCTCAGAAACAATACTCTCAGCCTTAAAGGTTTGGAACTTGGCGCAATCTGCACCTGCTTCTTTCGCTGCATCAATGAGCCGCTTGGCTTTCTCCAAGCTACCATCAAAGTTACCACCAATCTCAGCAATGATATAAGTGGGATAGGCGGGACCAATCATGCGGTCACCAATCTTGATATTCTGATTAAAATCTAACATAAATAAAGGTTTAAGTTATCTTTGGAATTCATTAATAGTTTTGTGGAGAATCTCAGCCTGCTGCTTACATTCATCAATATTCCAATAATTGGTCTTGAGCTGAATCATACGCAGCTGGAGATATTCTGAATTGGGGCATAAGCCTGGTTCGTATGATTGCCAGATGCCAGGTTGATTATGTACAATATTCTGGAAGGCGGGCTCCTGATAAGACAGTTTCCATGCTGCATAGTAAGGATCACCACCATTCTTCTGGAAAAGATCACGGAACTCATACCAATCCTTCTGAGGATTATCAGTATTGAGAACGCAGCAATAAGTCCAGTATGAGGACTCACAACCTTCAGGACCCTTTTCGGGAATCAGCAGATTCTGTCCTTGAACGGCCTCACAGAATATCTTGGCACAATTCTTATGGTTTGCAACCAACTCATCAGATCGCTGGAGCTGACCAAGGGCACAGGCTGCCTGTAACTCAGACATACGATAGTTGAAGCCAACACTTACGTGGCGGAAATAGGCAGGATCTTGAATGTCGTTACGTGAAATCTTCTGCTTGGTGGCACCAACACTTCCATAACCAAGACAACCGAAACGACGTGCTTCATCAGCAAACTCAAGATTGTTGGTCAGCAACATACCACCCTCTCCGGTCGTGAGATGCTTAGATGCCTGAAAACTAAAGCTTGAGAAAACACCAAAGGTACCAACGAGTTTACCTTTATATTTGGCTCCAAACGCCTCTGCGTTGTCTTCTATCAGATAAAGATTATGCTTCTTGCAAATCTCAATTATCTTATCGTAATCAGGACAAAAGCCATAGAGAGCCACCGTCATTATAGCTTTTGTATTTGGCGTAATGCACTTCTCTATGCTCTCAGGTGAAATCTGGAATGTGTCGCGGTCGCTATCCGCAAAGACCGGATTCACACCTGCCATAATAATACCAAAAGAGGAACTAGCCATAGTAAAAGCTGGAGCAATTACCTCATCGCCCGGCTTAATGCCAAGGGCTGCTACAGCCTGGTGTAGCGTTGCTGTTCCATTACTACTGCCAATGGCGTACTTCATACCAAACTTTTCTGCAAATTCTTTCTCAAGTCTGGAATTGAAGATGGAATTCTTTGATGTTGCAAAAGCATTATCCAATGCTTCATTAACATACTTTCTTTCTAAATCGGAAATACGTTCCATATCTTAATAAATTTACTTTTTGTACATTGCACTTCTTTCAACCTCAGAATTAATCTTCTCTATCTCGGGGTTGTCTTTCAAAATCTGAAGTATCTCATCCATTAGAAGGATACCCTTGTTATTGGAATTACGTTTAGCATACACGGCACGTACCATCTCCAAGTCAGCTTCCTTATCTATCGTCCATCGAAGATGTGACAACTGACGATTGCACGACACATTACCAATCTTAAAGATCTCAGGATGGTGATAGATATACTGAGTGACATGCTCACGCTCAAAGTCTGTCTCAGCTTCCTTTTCAGAACGGTCAAGTGCAGACTTCTTGAAAGCTTCGCAGTCTAGTCCTTCTGGGAAAGAAGGAGGCAAATTGTTCGTTACATGGTCATAGCCTTCATCTACCAGTTTCGTGACTACAGCATCAATGACTGCAGGTTCTTTAAAAGGATCATCAGCGGTGATACGCACCACATAGTCAGATGGAAATGCCTCTGATGCACTATAATAGCGATTAAGTACATTCTCTTCACTTCCACGGAAACAACTCACGCCATTTTCCTTGCACCAGTCTTCTATCCTATCATCTTTTGGCGAAACTGTGGTAGCTATGATGATTTTATCAATCTTCTTGGCGTGTTTGAGGCGGTCAACGACGTACCAAATCAATGGTTTACCATTGATATCTGCAAATACCTTTGCAGGGAAACGAGTTGAACCACAACGGGCTTGAATAATTGCATTTACACTCATTTCACTTCAAATCCAGGAATTACCTTTGCAAATTTTTCACGAAGTGACTCTACAGTATCCCATTGCTCATTATTATCTGAAGCATAATAGAATCCCTGTGGCACCATCTTAGCATTATGATGCTTCAAAAAGTCTTCATTTGAATATCTGTCTGACACTGATGGAAGAATGGCATAATACTTTCCTATATCAATAGTGCTCAAAGAATCAGTAGGCGTAATCATCTCCTCGTGAAGTTTCTCACCTGGACGAATTCCAATTTCCTTCATAGGGAGGTTAGGTGCAATGGCTTTTGCCACATCGGTAATCCTGTATGAAGGAATCTTCGGGATGAAGAGCTCACCACCAAGATGATGACCTAATGCCCACATCACGAGATCCACACCCTCCTGAAGGGAGATATTAAAACGGGTCATGCGCATATCGGTAATAGGCAGTTCCTTCGCACCTTCATCACGCAGCTTGATAAAGAAAGGAATCACACTACCACGACTACCCATCACATTACCATAGCGAACAACGGAGAAGCGAAGGTCGCGAGAGCCTTTGATGTTATTGGCTGCAATGAACAGCTTATCACTGGTCAGTTTGGTGGCACCATAGAGATTAATCGGCGCACAAGCCTTATCGGTAGAGAGTGCTACTACATCCTTCACACCACAATCAATAGCGGCGTTGATGACATTAACAGCTCCCTCCACGTTGGTTTTGATACACTCACGAGGATTATACTCTGCTGTATCTACTTGTTTAATGGCTGCTGCATGAATGATGACATCCACGCCCTCACAAGCACGACGCAGACGTTCGCCATCACGGACATCACCAATCAGATAACGCATCATCGGGAAGTCCTTCTCAGGATACTTCTGCTTCATGTTGTACTGTTTCAACTCACCACGTGAATAGATAACAATCTTCTTCACATTAGGATAATCACGGAGAATCGTCTCCACAAATTTATTACCGAAGGAACCCGTTCCTCCTGTAATTAATACGGTTTTTCCGTTTAGCATATTTGTATATTAATTTTCTATGTTTTTTAAAGAGGTCGAAAATGACAGATTTTCCTTTTTTTCTTCTATTTTATTACCACATATCAGAATGAATAGCGATTTACAGGTGTAACATTTGTTTTTATGTCATTCCAATGGAATTCGTATTGCTCATCTTCTGGGAACTTAGGTGCATAAAGCGTAAACTTTCCTGACTCCAGTATAGATTGGTCATCTTGACATACAGACAATCCCTCAGAATAACCAATATCCATCCTTTCACCGAGTTGAGCATACAATATGCTTAATAAAGCTGCCATTGCCGTCATTACGTTCTTTAAGTTTGCTAACTCAAAGTATTTATATCTGTTATGCTTTACTTTATTATAATCTTTGTACCAAGTTAATCCTGTAAATGTCACACTACTCCAATCCGCGTATGGAACAAATATTCGAGATGATGACCATCTTGTGAATTTCACCTTATAATCAGACAATCTGGCAACAGAAGCCACTTTGAAGTAGTCTTCCATCCCATCAGGTTTTCTGTAGCCATTTGCCAACATTATACCCTTGAAATTAGACTCCACTTCTGTAGCGATTCGTAAGAACAGCTCATATATTCTATGAGAGAATGTATTGAGGTTCTTATCATCTGGTTCAATAAAATTGAACAATTCATATAAATCTTGGAATATCAAACGTGAAATGGTAACAGAAGAAGCCATCTCAGTCTGACAAGCAAACCTCTCGTCCTGAAGATATTTCAGATCTTCATCAGGATCTTTGAAATCCATCCCCATGCTGAATCCTAAAGGATCATAGCCCTTGAGCGGTCTCCATAAACGGCAATATGGTTTTGATAATGACATATCTTTTCACATTTATAACAATATCCTAATTTCTGGCAGTAAGCTGTCAATTTTGACGTCCAGATTCAAGAAAATCCGTTTTGGGCAGTTTTTGCGATCCAGCACGTCTAAACTTAATAAAAATTTATTGTTTTTTAATACCGAAGGACATCGGTAACATATTCTTTCAGTCGCAACGCTTGATGAAAGCGACAAAGCCGGGCGTTCATAATCGGTTCTTTCTTGCATAACTGCCACGATATTAAGTCGAAGCTGCTCACTCTCGGCAGGTCTCGATAAATGTATGATAGGTATATGACCTCTACTCCTTGTTTTTCTCCTTGTCCTGTACAGGTACTGCCTTCTCTCATTCTTTGAACGAGTGCTGCTCGGCTATGCCACTTGTTCCGTAATCGACTTTGTCGCTTCGCTTGTCGAAGAAGGTCTCAAGAAAAGTATCATATTTCTCTTTCATCCACAAGACATCAATATTGACAGTTTACATTAACAGCTTACGAAATTTAAATCATTTATTATAAACATATTCCTTATCCCAATCTAATTCCACATATGTTGTAGAACAAACTGGGAAGGGAGGCTTTATGATATCATCATCTGATTTAAAAACGCCCACTAATGATTGTAATCCATAAACATACTCTGCATATCTGCTATAAATCCCATCGTAAGCCTCGTCTCGCCCCATAATGATAGTAACTTTAAGATTACGCCTGAAGCATCGCAAGGGATTATAACATTTAATCAAGTTCTTACAATGACGTATCGGAAGTCCGTTAAAACTGCAGTGATGGGATGCTGCATAGAAATTTATATACTTCCAATCCATTATACATGCTCCAGTTTTTGTCATTGCATCAAAACCTTCTTGCTCCAAATCGCCAGGGAACACCATTGCCTTACCAGAAAGCCTTATGGCATACACTGCAGAGGAGTTATTAGGATTTGAAGAGAAGCGATATTTTGGAGCCATCTCTAATATGGAAGTCTTGTCTTTATATATACGACACTCTGGGTGAAGTATATGGATGCAACTACTTGAATTAACACTATTTGGCTCAATTACAGCAGTAATATTTTTATTTATCATCAATTGCCATATATCGTTTAGATGACGAGATGGCCATTGGTAGTGCAGATTGATGTAAAAAACCGTTTTAGAATCTACATATCCTTGATCAATTAAATATTTCAACCCATTATAATGATCAAAATGCATGTGAGTGAGTAGGAAATGGTCAATGTGGAGCTTTTCAACATCCTTAAACCCTGCAATTGATTTTATATAAGCAAATGTTTTCTCAATTTCTAATTGATGACATACCCAGTGGCGAAGAGCCTTGTTAGGCATCTCTCTTACTGAGCAGTCAACCATCCAAAGATATTTCTCCTCTTCTCTCTGTATCAGTATCAGGCTGCAATTTCCATGCCCCACATTAACGTGGAATGATGTAACCTTAGCATCATCAAATATAATTTTATCTTCACCGAGTAAAACTTTCTCCATGATAGACTCTGCGCGCTGAAGCAATGATGCTCTTAAGTATATGGAGCGCCCTATCTCTCTTTGTGCTACAAGTGAAAATGATCCATCAGTAAATGCAGGTTCATTTTCTTTTGCCCCATCGTCATAGAAAACATATTGGCCTTCTTGAATATCTCCAGGGGAATTAATTCTGAAATTCTGTACTCTAAAAGTAAAGTACTCTGGATTCCATTCCTCTTCACTATCATCAGCAGGAGTCATATTAACCTCCACTTGCTGATTCTCAACTCGTGGATTTGTATATATGCTTTCTATGAAATAAAGCTTTCTCATATTATTCCCAAAAGAACAAATTGAATATGATTCTTTCAAGAAGTACCCTAAACGACTCTGACAGGTCTATTTCATTTCAATTAATCTCAAATACCGTCAACAAGCAGGCAATCCTAGTTTATCAAAGAAGGCTCTATTCCTCTCTTTTGACCTTTGCACTATCGCATCGAAAGAAAGAACCTCAATATATGCATTTTTCTTGCTATGATACTTGTAATATCCTAAACGGTCTGAAGATTCTTTCATATCAAAGTCATCACAAATCTCTCTCAAAGATTGGGTTAAGTCAGCAATAATGTAAGCGAATGCAGGCGCATTAGCCATAGTTGTGACAAGACGACCATCATCGGTTTTTGCTTTACCATCGCGTATTAAATCAATATATCCAAGAACTTGCTTAATTGGATTGGTCTCAGGGGAATCTTCCTTAAAGTCATTACGCATTGGACGCTTAAACTCTACAATCGTTATTGTAGGTATACTGGACGTTATCCCTTTCTCGTTCACTAAGATAGATGAATCGAAGAAGCGCCATAATGCAATATCTGGTTCTTTCCCAGATTCAGACTCTACAGTAGGCATTGATTTCAATGATTTATCAGAAGCCATAAAATTATGGAAAGCCAGTCTTTCATCAAGAAGCCAGAGATTAGCATCATCAATAGACACCTCATCACTTGTTTTTATCATTGGCATTACAAGGCGGTGAATAACACTCTCCTTAGAGTATTTATCATCATCCCGCAATTTCAAGGCTTTTTCAAAAAGGTCGATTACTACACGCCGGTGACTTACATAACTGGCTAAATCTGACTGTTTCAACTCAGCTGCCGACTGCATATATTTATCCAGTCGCTTTTTATAGTCATCCAAATCATCAACATCTGGATGCGACATGAGATCATAACCCTCAGAAATAGTCTCTTTTTCTAACTGATAAAGTTTATCATGGAGCTTCAACTCCAAAGCTTTATCCGTGATTTCGGGGTCTATATCCTTCTCTTCTTCCGTCATTCGATGCACAACCGAACGATAACGAGGCGATTGATTGGCAACAAAGTTATCTATACGTTCCTTAGCTTGTTGGCGTTTTGTGACAAGAAATGGCTCTAAGTAATCCTTTATCTTAGGCAGCAAGGCATCTCTTATCTCAAACATATATACTATATCCGAATAATTTATTGAATCAGGATTCTCTGCTATGTTGAATTGTAGTCTTTCGGGAGACACATTGTCATTCAGATATTGTGAAGTCACTAGACAAGAATAATAAAACTCATTATCACCATCTTTAAATCCTCCTGCTGCAATTGGAATATAGTTTTTCAAAGGCTCCTTTAGGACAAGTCTTGACGCTGCACCATAACAAATATTATTGCTCAATTCTGCATTCTTCTTGATACGAATATGAGTTAGCTCAAAATCAAAACCTTTCACACTTACGGTATCAGACTGGCTATTCTCATGCAGATAATCATCTTTCACATAATCGAGGTTTGAGGCATCATCATCATCAATGATAGAAATACTAGGTGCACCACATTCTCGTACAAAATACCAAAGACAATGCTCAATTAATTTCTTTGCTAGAGTATCAGGTTTTTTGGGCATTGCCTCATAATAATCAGATTTGATAAAGCATAACTCTACGTTTGTTCCAATAGTAGAAGTGGTTTCTGCAACTGATTCCGTGGAATCCAAGATACCACGGTTGGAGAAAAAGAAAGACCGATATTTCAGTTCTTCACCACTTTTATACACACTGTAAATTTTAACTCTATCAAATGCTTTCAGCCAAAGGAGACGACCTACGCCCTTACACCCCTTCGCTGCCTTATAAGTGGAATCTAACCATTGGAATGAATCATAATTGGCGGCATTCATGCCTATTCCGTTATCCTCAACTATAAAACCTGTAATAGGCGGTTGAGAGCCATCAGTTGTTTGTTGGGATGAGCGAACAAAGGAAACTTTAATAAAAGCATCTTCCATTGAAAATGTTTCTTCGGACTCTATACGCTCGTCGATAGCATGGATAGAATTAACCACTGCTTCAAACAAAGGCAACAGCACATCCGACTTTGGAAGATTGATATTCCTTAGTCTTCCCTCCAAACTGGTCTTTAAATCCATTTTTCAGTCGTTTTACTTATTCTACCGTACAAACAATATTAATAATTAGTCGAGGCACTACAAAAGTCAATGCCGGTAAAACCTTACTACTATATACCATTTGTAAATTCTTAAAACAATACTCGCTCGGCTATGCCACCTTGTTCCAAAGGTCTCAAGAAAGGCATCATTTTCCCAATTCGTGCATAATATGCCACAATTGACAGCTTACGGATTAATCAAAGGAGAGTATCTTCTTCAATATATTTATCGTTTCAAATCTGCTTACGCAAAAAATTAAATTATTGAATAATCAAACTCTTAATACGTTAACACCTCTGCCTTGACTCCAATCTTCTATATCATGATACAATTGAGTGCCCTTAAGACTCTGCTCTGTATATGAGACACTCAACATATCCTCTACCTCGCTCTGACTAACTTTTTTGTTCGCAATTCTCTTCCATAGAATATATGCTAAAACATAACAAGCATCATGTCCACAAGTCAACTGCAACGTATCATAATTTTTAGTCATCTCTGCAATTAATAGACTTATAATTGATTCGTTTGTTTTGGAAGGTACATGTTTTTGATTTCGACTCCAGCCTGTTAGCACATTAATCATTGACTTATCCGACTTATAATGACAGGTTTTATCCAAGAAGTCCTCATAGCTTGGAATATCAAATAATCCATTTTTACCTTCTTTTTTAAATATCATGTTAAGCCCCTCTTTCTGATTCAATAATTTTACAAGCCCGATGCGATTAGTGATAGCATAAACAAAATCCAGCAACGGTCCATCTACGCTTTCAAATTTATCAATTTGATTGGATGCATCATAATGAGTTATAACCCTTTCTGCTGCATCAGAATTTAAGAACATCATTTCTATGTCATGCTCGTCAGAGGTAAAAACATTGTGAGGTAACTTATCTGGGTAGGTAAATAATGCTCGAAAATCGTTATCGATGATACCTATACAAAGATTCCCTTGAGAATTATTCATCTCTACAGACTTAACCACATCAGGCCAGCCATTGCAAGCGTGAAGCCTAGCAGAAGTACGATTGACAAAGAATTTCCAAAATTTACAATCTATACCAGATTCCACATACACATGACAGCCTTTGAAGCTCTTTGTTAATGATGCTGCCACTTGGTGAGCACATGGTTTCCTTAAAGGGACATGCATAATCAAGATAGATTTTGAACTAACTCATAATTATCACCTACGAAGTCTGGCGAATGAGTTGCGATTAGAAGGGATGCTCCATTTGTGCTTGTAACAGCCTTAAGATCGCCAATCATTTCTTGTAACCACTCTAAATGAAGTGATATCTCAGGTTCATCTATAAGTATAAGATCTTTCTCATCGCATTTAAACAGCAATTCATAAAAAAGAACCAGTTCATTTTGCTCGCCAGAAGAAAGTTTACTTACAGGTATAATATCTGCAAATGGGTTATCAGGATAAAAGATGAACCCTTGAGTACTATCAAAAGAGAGAATCTTATGTTTAAAACGAATATTAATTATTTTCTTTAGAATAGACAGCTTTTTGTATAAGCTGTCATAGCTATTTAACTTCACTCTACTATCCTGAATATATTGGTGCATAACGGCGAGCATCGTATTATCCTCAGGATCCAAATCATCTTCCTGTATATTCTCTGAGTCTTTGAGTTCTGTCATCAATCCAACAAGGCTAAGTTTATAACGATACTCCTCGAGTTTATGAAGACTATCGATAATTTCAGATGCAATAAAAGGTTCTTGATTGCGCTTCTTAATCATCTTAAGAACTCGCTTAGGGAAAGTTCTGTCAAGATCACTAGTATTAACAGAATTCTTTGACATTTGTTCCTGCATTAAGTTTGCCAGTTGTTTTGAATATACATCAACCATTAGTTGTGATGGTTGGGCACTTCTTGATGGCATAGACAATAGACGTTGAGTATTGATTAGTTTTACTCTATTTTTACTTTGTTGGTTTATTATCCAGTCTGGAAGTGTAAAAGGCTTGACATTAGATTCCATACCATACTTATCAAAAACGTAATCACGATCGTAAAACATATGATTACGGCGGTTATACCAGGTCTTATCATCAACCTTTTCCAAGAAGGTTGGTAAGGCAGGAAGTATTTGTTCCCAATCAATACTAATCGATTCAGCATCTTTCTTAGAGGAACTTATTTCAAGAGATACATGCTCACCACCTGTGTCTATTTTTACATGCCTTGTAATTATCCAAGTTTCATGCTTGAAAACGACCTTTATCTCCTCGTATTCTGTATCAAGGAGATATTCTAAATTGCTGCTAAAAATAGCCTCAATTAGATTAAGTGTAACTGTTTTGCCAACACCATTTTCGCCCATGATAATAGTGACATTCTCATTAAAAATTATCTCATGGGTAAATGTATTGAATAAGTTTTTTATGACAATACGTTTAATGTTCATAGTTTTTATTTATTGATTCAAAAATGCCATTCCGTAAGCTTTCAATTTTGACATCTAGTTTTAAATAAAACTTTATTATTTTATAATACCGATGGCCATCAGTAACATGTTCTTTCAGTCGCAACGCTTGATGAAAGCGACAAAGCTGAGCGCTCGTAATCAGATCTTCCCCGCATGATTGCCTTGATATTAAATCGAGGTTGCTCACGCTCGACAGTTCCCAAATACATTCGAAACTGTTCTCGCATAATCGCAGCTTTGAAGAATTCTTTAAAATATTCAAGCATTGATACGCCAAACATCTTATAGGTCTCGATAAATGTATGATAGGTATCTGACCTCTACTCCTTGTTTTTCTCCTTGTCCTGTGCAGGTACTGCCTTCTTCTTGGTACCCTCCTAGCTGGTAGAGCCAAAGCGGACTTTGTTGCCAACTGATATCCGTGAAAGCAGGTCATTGACTTTCTGCTGAAGGGACTTATTGATATTCATCTTCCTCAATCTCGACTCGGGAGAGTATGTGCAATCTCAGCTATCCTCTCGCTGAGCATTCGGTTCTGAGTTGTAAGATCAGCCACCTGATTGGTCAGTCTGTCGATGGACTTCATCAGGTTCGACAGAGTCTTCACATCCTGCTTATGGGTATTACTCAGATCCTTCACCATATCCTTCAGTTCCTGGTTTTCCTGGGCACGTTCATCCTCGCGTTTAACAATGAAGTGTATCATTGATATCAGCTGATCTTTTTCCATAGAAGCGTACGGATCTTCCGCAGAGACTGGCTCCGTTTCCATCCCCTGCAGACGTTGCATCATCAGCACTCGCTTCAATAATTCGTCCTGTTCCATACGTTAGGTACAAAAGTTCATAATGCCACACTGCTTAAGAAACGAAGCAATTTGTTCACATCCTTAAAAGAGACTTCCTTTGCCTGTGAAGGTATCACTGTTATTTCTGATTATTACCCTCTTTCACCTCATAACTTTCAGCAAACTTCAGAGCATCTATTACTCGCTGGGAATGGAATGAGAGTTGATTATATGTCTTGTAGGCCTTGAGTTCTGCGATGGCTGCGGGCGCATCAAGGACTCCACTTTCATAGAGGTTGACGACAGTGAAGACTTTGTCGTTAGCCACCGGGCCAAACACCAAATCATAATCGTGTTCTACGCCTTTCCGGCAATCTACCACAAAGTTAAGCCAGTCTTCGTCTGGTCCGTTGAATTCTCTTATCTTCAATTCGGGGTTAGACAAAAGCGTTTCGTCGACCTCAAAAACAGAAACAATCTTCCTGCCTTTCTTTGCCCTATCAAGTTTGATAGAGGTCCAGTGTTCTGCTTGTTCCTTCTGAGTAGTGGTATAAAAGCCGCGTCCAAAGTCGGTTTTCTTTCTGCCCATCCTCAGACTAGGCTTCTTAACCTCCACATTCGAACCGTGAAATAGTCTTACCTTTGGTCGAGTTTCATCTCGATTAGTCGCAACTTTCATCTTCTTTTTTTACGTTGAATGATACGGTCTATCTCGTCAATCACGTATCCCGTTCCCTGGGTGTGGAGTAGGTCGTAATGATCTAATAGGAAGTCATCAACCCCGTAACGCTTCATAAAAGCCAAAGCCTGCAAGCCAGTAAGGCCTTTTGCTAAGGCATACTTCTCCAGCGTATAGATATAGAAATCAGACACTTCAGGTTCAACCACACGTACATCTGCTTTTCTTGCCGACTCAAACTCTTCATAAAGCGCCTCGGTGCTCAAATACCACCACTTGGCTCCTTCATCATAGAGGTTGTCGTACATGGGGTTGATGTATATGTATGTAAGAGCCTCTTCCAAAGAAATATGTTTTCTCTGGGATACATATTCCGCCAACCGCGAAATTTTGATTGGAACTATCTGTTCTTCGTAAACGCCCATTTGTGATTGGGTATATCAAATATTCTAGCGCCGAGCATAAACAGTTTATTTGCAGAGCGTTAGGAATATTACGGTGTTCAATTTATATAGAAAGAGGATATTGTTTTTGGAACCGGTTCCTCTTTATATGGCGCAAAAATACGAAAAAAAATAAAATCAACCAAAGAAATTGGTAGTTTTTTGTTAAAAGAGAGTCTTCACTATCGATTTCATCAGAAACAAACTCCTCAGAATGAGAACTGACTAAATATAAGTACAAACGCAAGCGGGTGTATCAATATTGACTGACACACCCGCTTGCTCTTAAGGATTATCGTGATTACTGGTATTGGTTGACCCTTTTATATTGCTCTATCAATGCTAGCAAATCCTCGAACATTTTAATTCTTTCCGGTTTAATCTTTCCAGCATTCGTCAACTTCCTATTAGCTTTCAACCAATTAAGTATATCATGCTCCTCCATACGATACTTCGACGGATTCCGTTTGTTGGTTTCTATAAACGTCTTCATTTCATTATATCTTGCCAACCACCGTTCATCTTGTTTCATAGGATTTTCACAGCCTAATGAAGATTAGTCCCCACATACCGATCTTCTATTATCTTCCAATCGATGACCTGCCAGAGTGCGGAGAGATGAGCGGCTCGGCGGTTTTGGTAGTCGAGATAGTAGGCATGTTCCCATACATCGAAGGTCAGAAGAGGTTTCAAGCCCTTAACAACTGGATTGGAGGCGCCTGGTTCCTGTGTGATAACAAGTTGACCATTTCCGTCAGCTGAGAGCCAAACCCATCCAGAACCAAAGAGACCTACTCCTTTTGCCTCAAACTCTGCCTTGAAAGCATCCAACGTTCCCCATTGCTTCTCGATCTGTTTAGCCAGTGCCCCAGTCGGAGCCTGAGATGCATCACTTACAGGTTTGAACTGCATGAAATACAGTTCATGATTCAGGATCTGACCTGCATTGTTAAAAATAGCACCAGCAGGGGCCTTTCGTACGATGTCCTCCAACACCATCCCCTCAAACTCACTGCCCTCAAGCAGTTTATTGAGATTATCCACATAACCCTGCAAATGCTTGCCGTGGTGAAAATCCAACGTCTGAGCGCTTATAACCGGCTCCAGACCGTCTTTACGATATGGTAATTCTATAAGTCTAAACATATTGCGAACTTATTAATATTCTATCATTACTGCCAACTTTGAGTCTCCATAAAGAGGATACTGTTTTTGGAACTGGTTCCTCTTTTACATGGTGAAAAATACGTATACCATTCGTCTCATTCTTAAAACGAGCCCCGCTCGGCTATGCCGCTTGTTCCGTAATCGACTTTGTCGCTTCGCTTGTCGAAGAAGGTCTCAAGAAAGGTATCATTTTCCCAAATCATAAACAATACGTCAACGTCAAAATTTACAACTTACCTTCACAATAAAGATATTTATACTAGGGTTGGCTGAGATGCTAAATCTATACCATAGGTTACAGGCTATTGCCACTTAATGTTTGATATAACTCTACAGAGTATTTGTCCGTCATACTTGCTACATAATCGACAATTAGCCTTAATCTTGTATATGGAGATAATCTACTAATATCAAATTCTCCTATCTCATCAGGGGATATGACTTTTGTTTCCGGATAATCTCCTGGCAGCCCTTCTTTCATAGCAACTGCTATTCTACTCTCAGAAATTATTCCTTTAATTCGAGACTGATAAGCACGGTCGTGATGGAAAAAATATTTTAAAAGAATATCTAAAAGACCTGTAATAACAGAATTACCTGTAATCTCGAATTTTAATACATTTCTATTTGAGAGTATCTTCTGTTTGGTAAACACTTTCAGAGCTTCAGCTACAAAATTAGGATCATCATATACTAATTCTTCATCTTTTTTCCCATAATCACCATTATCAATTTCTTTAAGATTACGAATAAAATTACGGATAGTCAAATCTACGAGATATGTAATTAAGTGTTCTCGTAACTCCAAACGAATCTGGCGCTGATCTCTAATATTCAAATCTTCATCACTGATATGATAATCAATAATTTCTCGAATTTGAACTAGTTCACCTTTCTTTTCACTTATTATTTTACTAAGTTCATCCAACAAATTCTTTATACTATACCAGCCCTGGAACAAACCGTCTTCCACATCCATCGTACCATAGCAGATAGTATCTGCTGCCTCCACAAGAAAAGCAAGCGGGTGACGTTTGATCGAACCATCAGAATTTTCCAAATGACAATTATCAACTATTTTATGGAATAACTCGCGCTCTGTTTTGAAAATACCATGTTTATGGTTTCCTACATACCCTTTCTTGATTCTTTCTCCTTCATTAGGATACTTCAAATATGCGCCCAATGTTCCATAGGTAAGGTTCAAACCATCAAGAGTACCAGCATATTGCAACTTAGAAACAATACGTATACCAAGCGCATTACCATCAAACTGAGTAAAGTCAATGATGTTTTCTCCGATACTATCTGCTATTCCCTTGTTTTCTTCAGAATTAAAGAATTTGGTAAAATAGTCTTTTATCGTATCTTCGCCAAAGTGCCCAAATGGCGGATTGCCTATATCGTGGAGTAGTGATGCAGATTTAAGTATTGCTCGAATACACTGTGCATCCTCAAAAGCAGCTTCCTCATTATTGCCATATAATGCTTTAAACTCATTACTTCTTGTATAATTGCATGCCAAGGACTCTGCTATATTCATCACATGCATAGAATGAGTCAAACGAGTCAATATACAATCACCACTCGACAAAGGAATAACCTGAGTCTTATCATGCATTCTGCGAAGCGCTGGGCAAAAGACCACTTTCCCGAAATCCACCTCAAAAGGATTCCGCCGGTCCTTAATTGGGTCGATTACAGTTTCTTTTCTCCATCGTTCTGGAGATAGGTATTTTTTCCAATCTATATAGTACATCGTCAATAAACTGTCAATTTTGACATCCAGACAACCAAAAAATACTTGTTTGCTCTTATTTAATCATTCTTTTCCATAGCATGATGAATACCATAATAGCTCTCTATGTCCATATCCTCGCAATACTTATCCTCTACAATTTTCAGAAAAGCATCTCGTGCCTTGTCAGAAGCGAGCAAAAGTGGTTCATCGCAATCATAAGAATGAACTAATAATTGTTGGGATCCTCTTCCTCTTTCTGTCTTAAAAGCCCCCCAATCCTCTATACCTGAAACGGAATGATAGAGTGCATAAACGTCGTTGAAGTCCGATAAATCAACATTATCGAGCCATAATTCGAAATCTGTTATTGCCATAATCAAGTTTTATTTTTAAATACAGAATATCACTATTCTTTATAAAATACAGAGAGAGGAATGACCTCACTAAATATCTTAGACAATTTCCTAGTACCAATATATGAACCAACAGGGCTCAAAGCAAAATTCTTAACATCACCTCTATTAAACTTATCAAAAGCCATAGCCCAATTAGGATTAATATTCAAGAAAAACTGACGTGTCTCTTTTTCGTCATAAGCTCTCATTTCTTTCAATAAATTGCTAAGTGCTTGTGATATCTCAAGTTTCTTTTCTCCTACCATCAAATCTTCTCTATAGCTGTTAAATTTGAAATATAACTGGTTATCTTTTACGTCCATCAAACTTTTAAGGGCTAAAGAAACATATAGTTTATCACCTTGATTGTATCCATACTTAGCCATTATTTCATTGAATCGATCAATGGATATCGGATGGTAGAAGAGAAGATTATAGCTAGACAACATACGTTGCTCAAAATTTTTTCCAAATCCAACAAAAGACAAAGACTGACCGCAGCCAATTTGCTCCAAATAGGCAACATCTATCGGATGAATGTCTTGCAAATGTTTTATCACTGGAGATAATTTAAGCAACATATCCATAAAGACATCTGTTTTACGGGTAAGTATCAGTTGACTAAAGGTCAGAATACTAATTAAAGAAACTGTTGAAGAAGATAGTTTCGGTAGAATTTGTCTCACTTCGTCAATAATCGACTGACTGGTCGTATGGTCTTCAACTTCCACTCGCTCAATCATAAGGTCAATCAAATCATCTCCCAACTCTTCCTTGCCTGACTTTACATACTCTTTAAATGTCTCGTTGAGTGCATTCTGTATCGCAGGTTCTTGCAATCGTTGGCGCTTTTTTTCCTCGATTCTTGAGAGTTGGCCTAGAAATTTTTCCATCAGCTGATTGAAACGGCGCATTGACTCATCAATGGCTTGCTGCTTATAGAGTGCAAGTTCCCTCTGCACGAGGTCAAGACACAATGTCCTTACCTCGTCATAATTCATTCCCTGATGAATGTGTATCTGTCCTGCCTGATTCTTTTGGGAATTGTCTCCTCCAACAATTATTGTACCATTGTTGGTACCGACATTCGCCTGTTTCTCAACAGCATCTAGATTTTGAACTAATGGGTCATTCATAAGTTTATTGTTCCATCAGACATATTGGTAATATTGACCTGCTTCTCCACATTGCCGTGGTTCTCAATTATCATCTGACTTTTAGACGATAACTGTATTTCCTGAAGTTTTTCTACCAGTGCTTTTACCAATGCTGTATTTGAAGATAATTCTGACTCCAAATAAGTTTGAACTTCAGCCACCTCAACGTCAGTACATTTCACTGGCAATTCTTTCTTATTAGCAACTTTGTTGCTAAGCCAAGTCCATAAGTTTGCTCCAACTTCCTCTGCAATCTTCTCACCAGTTTTTTTCAAAAATGGCTTCAAAAAGAACATTGCAGTGGTTACCAATGTTACAATTTCCATATTCTATAAATGTTTTATTCGTTATATAATCCAAAGGAATATTACTTTATCAGATTCTTATCAACATCCAACCCTATAGCCTTCATTTCATCTGCAATTTGGTATCTCCATGCTCCAGAAGAATCCAGATGTTTATAAATTACTCCCTGCAAATCACCAGGCTGTTCAACACCTTCCTCTAATAGAGCGCATACACGTAACCTTCCTAAATGTGCACACATATACCCATGTTCAAACACTACATTCTGCCTTGCTCGAGGTTGCAATTCGTCAGCATTCTTATCTTTACCAAGATCACAAGATGTATATAAGACTATAGCATAACGAACATCTTTTGCTTCGCGCTCTATCTTTTCAATAATGGTATTACCTTTGTCCGCACGTTTACAAACTATTATAGGTTCATAACCTATACTACGCACAAACAGCTCAACCTCATTGCGTACATTGTTATCATGACCATGTACGATAAACACCTTGTTTGTCAAGACGTTCTGCTTTGATTCCTTCTCCATAGATAATTTTCTATCTGGAGTACTTGGTATTAATTCCATTTTATTGAAAAGTCCCTGCAGGTTCTCTATTTTCCTACCAATTCCTTCTCTAAGGATCATAGTCTTTGATTTCTGCCTAAACCCGCTAATATAACTACCCGCACTTTTATACGAACTCAAATAGTTATTATCAGGCTTGTCGAAGGATGCTTTCAGTAGTTCAATATTATAATCATTCCACAGAGTATATTTGGATCTGAGGCTCTCATATTCCTTATCCTCAACATAAGATGAGACAGCTTTTGTCCATCCATGCAATTATAAAGGAATCATCTCGTTTGAACCAAACTCTATCAAATTCTTGCCCAAATCAATCTGTCGGCCCAACTTCTCCAAGAAGTCCTCCTTTGCCATAATCAGACAATCTCGATCCATCCTCTCTCTATCTTTGTTTTGCTCTCATCTTAACTATATGCTTCTTCATCTCATCAGTCAGTTCCTTGTCAACCTTCATCTTTTGAGCATTCAACCCAACCAGCATCTGATGTATCTAATTAGCATAATTTGTTTCATCAGCCGTCAAATAGCCTCTGCCTCTGGCCACTTCGCTTTGAGTTCCGCGATGGCTGCGGGGGCATCAAGGACTCCGCTTTCATTCTTCTTTTCCTCCGCCGAATCATTAAATCTATCTCGTCAATCACATACCCTGTTCCCTGGGTATGAAGCAGGTCATAATGATCTAATAGGAAGTCGTCAACATCGTAACGCTTCATAAGAGCCAAAGCCTGCAAGCCAGAAAGGCCTTTTGCTAAGGCATACTTTTCCAGCGTATAAATATAGAAATCAGACACTTCTGGTTCAACCACACGTACATCTGCTTTCCTTGCCGACTCAAACTCCTCATAAAGTGCCTCGGTGCTCAGATACCACCATTTGGCACCTTCATCATAGAGGTTGTCGTACATGGGGTTGATGTATATGTATGTAAGAGCCTCTTCCAAAGAAATATGTTTTCTCTGGGATACATATTCCGCCAACCGCGAAATTTAGATTGGCACTATCTGTTCTTCATAAACGCCCATTTGTGACTGGGTATATCAAATATTCTAGCGCCGAGCATAAATAGTTAATTTGCAGAGCGTTAGAAATATTATGGTGTTCAAATTATATAGAAAGAGGGGGCGATTTTTGGAACCAGTTCCTCTTTATATGGCGCAAAAATACGAATAAATTTGCTATCTACCAAGAAAATTGGTAGATTTTTGTTAAAAGAGAATCTTCACTATTGATTTCGTCAGAAACAAACTCCTCAAAATGAGAATAGAATAACTATAAGTACAAGAGCAAGCGGGTGTATCAATATTGACTGACACACCCGCTTGCGTTTAAGGATTATCGTGATTACTGGTATTGGTTGGCCCTCTTATATTGCTCTATCAATGCCAGCAAATCTTCGAACATTTTAATTCTTTCTGGTTTCATCTTTCCAGCATTCATAAACTTCCTATTGGCTTTCAACCAATTAAGTATATCATGCTCTTCCATACGATACTTCGACGGATTCCGTTTGTTGGTTTCTATAAACGTCTTCATCTCATTATATTTTACCAACCAACGTTCATCTTGGGTCATAGGACAAACTCCTTAGGCTCACAAAATCTTTACTGCTATATACCATTCCTCTCATTCTTTGAACAAGTGCCGCTCGGCTATGCCGCTTGTTCCGTAATCGATTTTGTCGCTTCGCTTGTCGAAGAAGGTCTCAAGAAAGGTATCATATTTCTCTTTCATGCACAAGACGTCAAAATTGACAGCTTACAATTTTATCTATTCTTAATACTTATCTGCTCAGCGGTAGGCTCTCCAATTGTCACTTGGTCTTAATTCCGCCTTCATTCTTTATTAACCATAAATTGCTATCTCATTGGCACTCTTCAAACGTTCATCCTCGATATTCTTCTCCCACCCTTTTATGTCATCAAGGAAAAACGCCTTAGCCTCAGCATTCGTAAGTTTCTCCGCATAGTCCTTACACAACTCTATCCTGCTCCTATACAACGGAATACCGCTTCCCGCCCAACTATACGTGTGGAATCTACAGCCAAATCCTGACATCACAGATTCAGAATAATAGTTATCCATCAATCTTACGACCTCAGGATTAGCCTTACCATCCAAATTATACATAAACATACAACTCAACACATATGCCCTGTCGTCCTTGTCATCACCCTGCTCTACCCAGTCAAACCATTCATCATACGATATCACCTCGTAGCAAGGTCTCGTTTCACCTCCTTGCGGGTAACTGGTCCTTAGATACTCTATCCAGTAATACCGATTCTCCCGGCTTTCCAATATAAGCAAGATTCTCGGTTTTAGTACTTCTTTATAAGCTCGCAAAACCTTCACATAAAGCCTTCCAAGATAGTAGTTATCCCTAGCTTTGATATCTTCCATGGCTTTTTCCATCATCTCATGAATATGAAGGGCCAGTTCTTTATCTCTGTTCTTTGTAAAGTAGTTATTAACGCTTTCTATATAAAGATAGTCGTCCATCATAGCACCTTTCAAGCCTGTCATGTGTAAACATTTTTTTCCAACCTCTGCATAATCTCCATCTACGGGTTCTTTATCAAATAACAAATGATGGCATCTTTTCAGTACCAGCGATGCGCCTTCCTCGCCATAGTCCAACAAACGCTTCGTAATGTATTTCACATCATATTTCTGCAGAGGAGCAAAATTGTAATATAGCCCGAAATCGTTGATGCTAATCTCACCTCGTTCCAACATTGAGAATAGTTCTTCTTTTCTGGTATCATCCACGCCTTTAATGGCATACATCGCTATCAATAGGCGTTTTCTCTTTGACTCCTGCATCATCTGATAGGCAACCTCCACCATCTTCTCTTCCTCAACTTTCCAGAAATAATAAAGGAAAAGATTCATACCGTCAGTCGAGATATCTTGATTTACGATATCACTCAGAATCTCTATAAAGATGTCATACTGCACATGCTTGGCTTTGGCATACTCCGACAGTTCCATACCATAGACTAAATAATAAAAGCACTCTGCTTTCAGAATATTCAACAATAGCTTTTCATCTTTATACAGTTGTCTGTCTATTAATTCATGAGCCAGTTCTTTGTACCTCTCATTTACCATCTCGGTCTGTTTCTCAAAACTGAGATCATAGTCCATTTCTATTCTACTTCCAGCATTGACAAGTCTCGACAGATAATCATCCTTTGTAAGTTTCTTTTTCCATTCTTCTATTTCGTCTATTCTCGCGTTACTCCTCTTCGGTGCATCATACCGCTCTATATAATGCAAAGCTTCCTTCATCTCCTCCCATGTATAATCCTTTTGGGGAGCTAACTCCCCTAATACCATAAACAAGAAATCCTCCACGCCATGAAAATAGTAGCCTCTCGCACTTGTGGTAACTGCTTTGCAAATGTCATCATAATCCTCTTGATTCGACGCTTTTCCCATCAGCATATTAAAACATGCATTCATGTATTCCACTATTTCTTTACCGGTTTTAGGTATATAATCTGTAAGTGTATTAAGTCCTTGTTTCTCTGCGCCACCGTTTCTGTAATCGTGATTGATGTTAAGTCCCATCAACAGAGCCTCCTTCACGAGACTATCATATTGTTGGTCTTTCTGTAGTTCATTTATCACATTCAGTCTCTCCATCAGAGGCATCTCGGTTCCAGGTAGTATGATAGTGTATCTCTCTATAAACAGGCTCGATACATTTGTAGAAAAAACATTCTCAGTATCAAGCAGCGACAATCTGGCCAGAGTGAGCATTGCATGATCAAACGACCTATGATCGAATGCCATATGTCCTAAGGCTAATGCCAAGTTATTCTTGGCATCTTTGGCTCTTCTTAACTCTTCATCGGTTTTATTGCTTACTATTCTATATAGTGCCAATGCACATGCTTCTGGGTTCACTTCTGAGAATGCGAGGAAGAGGCGTGAACCCAGTGTTGACAATACAACTTCCTCAGAAAGAAAAGGGCTTCTGTCAGGATCTGTCAAACTTTTGTTCAATTCATCGGCAAGCGGTACACCCGCCAACAACGAAATCCTCCGCGATATGCTATCTATCAACATTCTCTTGGTTCCCTCGTCCTCCAGCGATTTTATCTCGTTCACAAGTTCTCCTATTTTTTCTGAGGTCTGGCTATCAAACCATGCCTTGCACAGATAGATGGCGAGCGGTATCATTCGCATCATCACAAAGTTGCCCTGTCTTTCCAGTATGTTAACTCTCGAATAATCGTCGTATGTCAGCCTAAACAACATCAAGTTCTCATCCTCGTTCAATCTCACCAATGGAGTAATTATCTTGTTGTTGGCTATAAAGCGACCATGCTTCTCTTCCACACCATATAGGCCGATGTATTTGAATACAGAAAAAGCAGTCATAACTATGAGCTTATCTTGGTCATTGGCTTTTCTTTCGTCAATATTCAGCATACGCTCAAACACCTGTTTACGACTGACGTCTGAGATGGGTTTTCCATCTATGAAATTATCTATCATGAATTGAGCCATCAATGGGAAGTCACCTGCCATTTCCACAATAGTATCTCTATCTCTTTCCGGCATCTTCTCTACTTGATTCACCATTTCTCTAACCACTCCCTGATTGTCCGCCCAACTCATATAGACAGTTTCAACGCCTGATTCCTGGTTTTCTTTTACGTCATAATTTATTGTAATCAGTTGGCAGTCGTAACCATGTTCATAGATAGAATCATTCACAAACGAGCATAGCTTTGTCGAGCAATTATCCAAAATCACCACTTGGCGTTCATTGCTACTCTCAATCAGTTTCTCAAAGGCTCCAAGTATCTTTGCGTTGTTTTTCTCATTGCAGTCGCAGTATGTCACATTGTAATCCCTGCCTCTGAAAGCTTCGCCTACAAGTCTTGTTTTTCCTAATCCAGGCAATCCCAACACCCTAAATGACTTCCCTTGTCTGGCGAGTTCAATTATTTCTTCAAATTTCTTTGTCGGTAGGAATTTTGACTGATAGAGCCGCTTTACATATTCATTGTGCATAGGCGACAGTGGAGCAAATTTCGTCTTTTGATTCTCCAAATACGCCTCAGTACATTTCCTAATATTTCTGATAATATCCTTTGTCAGCCTCTCTATAATACCTTTTCTAGTTTCTTTGTTGTCATTGGCATCACACTTGAAAGCTATTGGGAAGTGTTCCTGTCTGAAGTCAAATGGAAAATCCAAATTAGTCTTTCCGTCACCATACACAGTGTTGTAAACTTTAAATATTTGTTTCTTGCCCAGACTGTATTCTATTTTTCCCGTTTCGTAAATGGTATTCGAGTTCGGAACACATTTTTCCTTGATCCATTCTCCTTCTGGGGTTTGGGTAGGCAGTTCACCTGTATGTGTATAATCAGACATGGCAATGTTTGCCTCATACTTGATGGCCTCATCTATCCTATCCGTAATATCCTGCGACCCGACAAGCCCTCCGCCACCTCTCAGTTTGTAATACTGTAGGTCTGGGTTCTCGGCATTCAGCGCTGTAATAGCATTATCCAATGCTTTGTCTATTATCTTATCGCAGCAGGCTGTATCCATACTTTGCCAGCTATAGAATACACATACTCTCATTATCTATTTAATTTTAATGATTACTCTTCTCCATCTACTCAAACGCCTTATCAACGAGCCATTTTGACTCTTATACTGATAAGGGAATAAAAAGATACATTTTCTTTGGCGAACCAAGGATAGCCCTCTCCTCCATATTACGCCAACAAATTATCTTTCATATACTTGTCAACGACATCTCTATCCTCTGCAACGCATTGCCAAAGAAAATTACGATACCATATCAGACTTACAAAATATTTAGAAATACGATTCGACAATTCATGTCTCAATTCATCTTCTTCATATCCCCTATCAATCATGTCCCCATTCAGTTTGAAAGTTTTCATCAGAACTGCGGCACTATCTTTTACATGCTTATTCTTAAAATAATCTCTTAATAGAAAATCAAACACGAAGAATGGTGCACCTCCGAAATCTTCTGTCATATCAATCTTTGCACTCATTATTAGCCTGTGTATCTCGCTCTTGTCGTCACAAAGATCTCCAACCTTTATCTCTCGACCTTCTATAAACTTATTAAATACCTTATCTACATATTCTTTTATCTTCTTCTCACCTATAACATTGTCATTTATGAGGTATTCTTCACCGAAGTCCATAGGATATACTTCTGTCAGTATATCCATCAAAAGGACACAATTATCACGTTTGTTTAATAGATGATCAATCGTTTTACCAAAAGAATCACAGATATAAGGTATCATTTCAACATTACAGTTACGTTTGTCCACTATATGGTGATATATCTTAGGAAGATAATATTTGCAGGCCCAGTTATTTTTGTATTCAGCCCAAAATTCCAGAGCTTTGAAGTAATGTTCAAATGCCTTACTGTATATCGTAGATTTACCTATTTTTATCCCTTTAAATCTTGAATACAGCGAGTCTTCTTTTCCTTCTGGCGAATCAAGCCATTCCTTCATTTTCTGTTCAACAACTTTATCATCATTTGTATTAATAGAATAGATAAAGTCAGACCATCCCACCTGGTCTATAAATGGACGTAAGCTAAAATAGGTCGAATAGCTATTGATATTGTTTATACCCCTACAATCTGCAGATTGCCCAAACATATATCTCAAGACTTCAAACAAGTGTTCGTCCAATCTGCCATTATCATTCTTATCATCCTTCAACGTCAGTTTTCCGTCAAAACCGTTTTCTGTTAACAGTTCTGTATAGTTATCTCTTAGTTTCAGATATAAATCTTCATAGGCATAATGGACAATTTCAAGCCAAAACAATCCCCATGGCAATACATCATGTACAAGCTTCACGGTCGCTACGTGTTCTATCTCCAAACAGAGTAAATTTGTAAACCGCTTTACGTCCCTGAAGTTTTTCAAGAAATAACCAATGGCCCTCTTTGTGTGATTAGCTTTGCTGACTTCATTCTCAATTGCCTTCAAAAAATACAATTGTATTTCACCATCCAACTGTTTCTTAAGTTCATCCATCAACATCTTCTCTATCAAGTCAGCTTCAAATGCAGGTAGCAGCACCTCCATTTGGAATATCTTATATAGGTATGTTTCTGGGGCTACGATACCTTTTTCTTTTAACGTGGTACAGATATAATATCTGTCATATGCTACAATATAAATAAGGTTTTTAAACTTGGCAGTATTCCTTATAAGTTTTAGTACTTCATAAATCTCATCCTTCTCAAGCCTGTCTAAATCATCTATCACTACAATGATTTTTTTGCCGATACGATTGATACGAGTCTGAATATTCTCCCTACTATCAGCAATACTCGTAGAGGAAATCCCTTCCCAAAATTTAGCAATGGAAGTTATCAATGGATGTAAATCCATATTGATAAGGAGTTTCACGTAGTTATCTATGTCATAGCTTATCTGATTGTCATAGCCCAGAAGTTTTTCTTTCAGGCTCTCAAAAAAGTCCTTTACTATCTGATCTGGACTATTACTTAACCAAGGATTATAGTTCATGAGGATCTCATCGCCCGTCAGGTTTTTCGTGATTTCATGAAGGAAAGTAGTCTTTCCATAGCCCCATTTCGCATTAAGGCCTACTGCATAGGCTTCTTCTACATTCGTAGCAACTAGTTTATCATACAGCCCTTTGGCATAACTTTCCCATCCTAAATCATAAAGGTTATCATCTTTCGTAATATTTGAGAATCCTTTGGCTATAGGATATTTTTTCTCCTGGACAATTGAAACTTGCCCTTCATTGTCCCAAAGCAACTTAATTACTTCCAATACACATAACCCAACGAAACAACAGCCAAGAGCAATAGTCAATGCGAAACCACCCGTCAATGCCACGCCATTGAGTGAGAAAAGCATCAATGCCGTTGCCGTAAAAAAGGCGAAACGCAATTTCGAAAACTTTTTGTGACGATATATTTGCTCTATGGTATAATAGTAAGGTATAGCTAGTATCGCAGATGTTACCACTATTAACCACGGGCGTTCTGCTATTCCTGCGGCTATAACACCAAGAGTATCCCATTTGTCAATCACTTCAGAACACACATAGTCCCTCAGCCCAACTATCAGTAGTTCGGCATAGATAGTAATCCCTCCAAATATGTACTTTACTGATAATCGTGACATAATCAATTTTGAGTCATATATCTTTTTAGAATTGTCCTATATGTATGTTCCATTAAATACCTGCAATTCTCTATTAGTCCCTTTTATTTTGAGCTATAGCTCTATTTTTTCTAGAACTTATTACCTCAAGCAGTTTAAACATGTGCTCTTTAAGCCTAACGTGCACTTTTACTCGTAGATTCTTATATTTATGCTTCGACATAACAGCACTATTTCATTAATTATTCGACTCATTCCAATTATTGCTTCCATGCTTTAAATCACCTATAGGGGCGCAGTTTTTTGTCACCTAATGCGTCTAAACCACTTAAAATTTTAATATTTTCTTTCAGTCGCAAATTTGAAGGTAGCGGCAAAGTTGATATCCTATCATTGTATATAAAACACACTAACGCTTAGCATAAGTAATTTGTTTGCAGAACGTTAGAAATCTTAGAGTCGTCAAAGTTAATAGAAAGAGAAAGCTATTCTTGGAACTGGTTCCTCTTTATTTTGCAAAAGTACAATTAATTTTGAAATCTACCAAGGAATTTGGCATATATTTACATATATCATTAAAAAGAACCCTCTGAACAAATATATGTTCAGAGGTTCCTTTATGCTGTGCTTCTTGCGTCCCGATGGTAGCAAGCGTCCAAAGGCCGAGCGCGACAAGCTCAGTGCTTCGGCAAGCTCAGCAACCGTGCAGGCAGGCTCAACCCTTCGACAAGCTCAGGGACCGTATACCGAGGGGATTACTTCTTCAGGGCGAGGATGAAGGTGGAGAGGGTGGTGACTACACTGAGAAGGGAGAACCACATGGCGGTGTAGTTGGTGAAGATCTCATACATCGTATGGGATTTCTTCGGCTCCACATAGACAATATCATTCTGCTGGAGGTAATAATAAGGAGAATTCAAGATATTGGCATCTGTCACATCCAATTGATGGACTTCTCTGGTACCATCTGCCTTCTCACGAATTAGGAAGACTTTATCACGCTTACCAGAGAATTTGATATCACCAGCCTTGGCAAGAGCCTCTAAAATACCGATTTTCTCATTGGGAGCCGTATAAACACCAGGGCCATTCACAGCACCTAGCATCACATACTTATAGTTAGCCATTCGAACCTGAACAATAGGATTCTCAGACTCTGCCATATAAGGCGCAACTTTTGACTTGATCAACTCCTCTGCCTCTTTCGTGGTCAGACCACCCAGATGAACTGTACCAACCACAGGAAATTCTATATTTCCTTCGTTGTCAACCAGATAAGAACCACCACCTTTCAAATTAAACGCTTCCGAAGCCTCCGCTGTCAAAGTATGGACAGAGATTGTCAACATATCCTTAGGCATAACCTTTGCATCATAGAGACTGGTTGGTTGGCTCAAGTCAACTTTGTCAATATTCTGAAAGTATGACATCTTTTTGGTTGTCGTACAACTCGTAAGTACGGCCATTCCTAATAACAACAGGAAAATATGAACTGATTTTTTCATTTTGCAAATTTATTTATATAGGTATTGATACTTTTTCTTACTCATATCGATGGCATTCAGCACCAACATGGGGTTCGGGATGCGGGCATCCTTAGCGATAGCCTTGACAGCAGACTTATCCGTCGATTCTGCCTTAACCACAAAGATCGTAGCATCTGCAAACTGGGCAATCTGATAGACATCTGCATATTTACCCATTTCTGGGGTATCCAGAATCAGGTACTCGTTTGCAGCCTTCAACGATTCAATCTGCTTAGCCACATCGGCGCCTGCCAACAGATCGGCTGCCTGAGCAGCCTTTGTCCGGTCTTCACGGAGATTTAGGTTCAGATACTGAGCCTTCTTACCGATCTGTGTCAGGCTCTCCACTAGGCGTTGAGCGAGATAGGTCTTACCATCGCCTTTGTTATGGGATGCCATCATGATAACCTTTTGACCTTCCTTTAGGTTATAGAGGAGGTTGGTTCTCAAAGCACGGATGGCATCATCATTGTTCGTCAGGAAAACCTCACTGAGAATCGGCAGCTTGGAAGCCTCTTCCAGTTCATTCTTGGTGTCAATCTTCGTCTTAAGCATCTGGAACAGGAATAATATGCCCATCGGGAGAAGAAGGCCCAAGAGAGCTGCACCTAATAATACAAATTCTCGTTTGGTCTGAGCAACTCCCCCTATCATAGGATCATCAATCAACTGACCCTTTTTCATACTCCTTGCCAAATCGGCCGCAATCTCCTCACGTTTCTGAAGCATAGAGATGTATACACCTTGTTTGATTTCACGTTGGCGTTCAATATCGGTCATTTCGCGTTCAATTCGAGGTGCACTTGAGAAACGGCTCATCGTTTTACGATATTCACGTTCTTTTGCATTGCGTTTGATGAGCATGGATTCGCGCTTTCGATCCATTGACGTCTTAATAGCCGGCTGAATATCCCGGATTTTTTCATTGATCAGCAAGATTTGGGGGGCTTTTTCACTCATACTTTTCAGCAGATCATTACGCTGATTCACTAAACTATTATGCCGTTCTATATTCGGATCACCGGTCTGGTCACCGCCTCCTCCCTCACCTGACGTTGTTTCCGTCGGAATAATCTTGTATAAATTGGCAGGATTATTAATATAATCAGCCTGATAATCATGAATTTTAAGGTCAAGATCCATCTCTAAGAGTTGGTCTTCATACTCATTCTTCTTGGAAGAAACCTCAGAGGCTTCCGACTCGGCATCAAGAATCTGATGACTACGCTTATAGTTTTCCCAATTAGCATCTGAAGATCCAAGTTCTATATCAAGCTTTGCCAATCTTTCATTGACAAACTCCTCACTCTTCCGAACTTCCTCATCCTTCTGTTCGTTAATACGTTTGTTATAGCGATCAACCAAAGCGTTGATGAACTCAATGCCACGGAGGTAGTTGTCTTCCTGAATCGAAATAGCCACTACATCGCTCACATTTTTAAAAGGAGGATCTACAGCCATCGCGCCAGCTAATCTGGCAGCCATCGCCTTTGGTGGCACTACCGAGACATTGATTTTGAAGTCGCCCGCATACGCTGCAGCCTGCTGCGCATTCAGCTGAGGGTTCGCCTCAATAGTCACAGTACCGATATCTGTCTTGACAGTGGCTGGAAGTGCCTTAAATGTCTGCTCTGGTTGTTCTGCTTTATCTGCTATAGTAGTCACATGATAACCATCGTCCTTTTTGTGTATGGAGAGATCTATCTCATGATAAGCTGTCAGCATCTCCTCATCGAACCACTTCAGATGGGCTGGATCGAGCGTCACCACAATGGGTTGGGTCTTATAAAGGACATAGTTGCGCCCCCAACTTTCTACACTGTATTCTGCATAAAGTCCGAGATCTTTTACCACATCCTTAATCAGCGTGGTAGAGGTCAACATGCGCTTTACCGTCTCAATGCCTTCGGAGCCTGTGCTGATAGAGCTACCCAGACTGACTGGAAGCGCACCCAACGCCTTTGCTGCAGCCGCACTACCACCCCCTTGCTTTGACTCACCCAGAATCTGCATGTTACTGCTGACGATGACAGGATTCGGACGGAACCAAAGATAGACAAACGCAATCATCACACAAGCGACGACGGACACGATGAACCAGCGCCAGTTGAGGACAAAGAGCATCCACATCTGTTTGAAGTCGAACAACGGCGCCTCTTCTTCCTGGAACTCCATAGAGTTCATTTCGTTTTCAATCATTTTATTCATGTATCTTATTTTTCTTTTTTGACAATCACATAATCAATCAACAGATGGAGGATGATTCCCAGCAGCACATCGATCGAGAAGATCAACGTCTTGTCCCACTCCAGAATCACCAACAAGACCGTCAGTGCCACCAGGACGGTGGATACCATCAGCAGCACGAGCATCGTCATCAGGGGACTCAAGCCCGCCCGCATCAGTTTATGATGGATATGGTTCCGGTCGGGTTTAAAGGGGTTGTGACCTTCACGGATGCGTTTGAGCATCACGCGGGGAATATCCATCAAGGGAATCATCATGGTCGAGACGCCCATCAGCAGCATACCACGGGGGAAGCTGACGGTGGCGAGGCTCGACATATAGACCAGCAGGAAACTCAGCAGATAACCTAACGTCAGGCTGCCCGTGTCGCCCATAAAGATCTTCTTGCCTTTGTCGGCATTGCCAAACACATTATAGAACCAGAATGGCAGGAGCACGCCCAACATCCCAAAGGAGAGCATGCAGAAGAGGTACTGGCCTTTAATCGCCGCAGCAGCCCCTAAGGTCAGCAACGAGATAGAACAAAGACCTGAAGCCAGGCCATCGATGCCATCAATGAGATTGACAGCGTTGATGACATAGACCACCAGGATGACCGTCAAGGGCACACCTAACCAAGCGGGAATCTCATGGAGCCAGAAGAGCCCCGACAGGTCGTGAATCCATAGACCAGACGCGGGGAACAAGACGGCTGCCAGAAACTGTACCAGGAATTTCGACTGGTAGGACACGCCGATCAGATCATCCGCCACACCCGTCAGGAAGAGGGCCATCATGCCCACCGCCAACAGGATGAAACGGGGGAAATACGCATCGACATGCGACGGATTGCTATAGAGTTCCAACAGCATCCACAGACCTACGGTTAGACAAAAACTGATCAAAAGCACCGGGAAGAAGGTCACACCGCCCAAACGGGGAATCGGTCTGTTGTGTACCTTCCGCTGGTCGGGAATATCATAGAGCTTACGCTTTCGGCTCAGCAGCAGGACTCTCGGCACGAAGAGCGTACCGAGCACGATGGACAGCAACAGGGGCACCAACACCGAGAAGGCGGTGCGGCAAGGGTCTGTCGAGGCGACGGCCTGAGTGAATACTTCAACGACGTAATCCATGGCGCCTCTCACCCTTATTCTTGTAATACATAATAATCACCTGCATCACCAACCACACCGACACATCGATCACCAGCAGCAACGACAAGTCAACACCCAGACTGACACCGATGACATTCAGGCTGATAAAACCCGATGAGATCAGGAGCAGGGCCAACAGCACCATCCGGGGACTGAGTCCCGCCGTCATCAGACGATGGTGGATATGGTTGCGGTCACCGCTTCGGAAGATGTTTCGTCCGTTCACCAATCGGGTGATCGCCACACGCAACACATCGAACATCGGTATCAGCAAGGTGCCGAAACAGATCATACCGACACCGTTCTTCAGCACCGAACCGCCCAGTTGGCCAAGCGTGATCACAATATAGCTCAGCAGATAGCCGATGGTCAGACCGCCCGTACTGCCGAAAAACAGTTTACGCCAGCCCAGGAGCCAGCCAAAGACATTACGGAACAGAAACGGTGCCAGCACACCCACCATCGAGCCACAGATCAGCAACAGCAGATACTGTTCACTCCTATAAGACAAGCCGCCCAGCACGCTAAAAGCGATGATTGACATACCGGCTGCCAGGCCATCGACATCGTCCAACATTGGGATGGTGTTAGTGATATACATCACGGCACCGACTGTCAACGGGAAGGCAATCCAAGACGGTAGCTCATAGACACCGAACATACCGTTCAGGTTGTTGATGCCCAGTCCCGACAAGGGAATCAGCATCGCTGCCAGAAATTGAATGATGAGTTTGGAATGTAAGGAAACACCCACCAGGTCGTCCATCACGCCGACCAGGTACATCGTGGTCAAACCTGACAACATCATCATGAACTGCACGAAATATTCCTGTGTCTCGCCGTTGGTATCAAAGGAATCGCCCAACATAAACGTATAGGCCAACGGCAATCCGACACTGATCACCAGAATAGGGAAAAGCGAAACGCCGCCCAGCCTGGGCACGTTCCGTTTCTTTCTTCCCCGACGCTCCTGGGTAGCCTCATCATACAACTCTTTCCGCACGCTAACCACCAGGATGCGCGGGATAATATAGAGCGATAAGGACATTGCCAACAGGAGGGGCAACAGTATCGAATAATATATCATGATGAAGATCTTCGTCCAAAATTCGTTGGCAAAGGTACACATTATTTCTCTATCAGCCAAATTTTCCACGAAAAAAGTATGAGATGCGCCTCCTAATTGTTAATCCGAGAGATGCAGGAAGCGTGTCACCATCGTGGTAAGGCTCCTGTCCATATTGTCGATAAAGGCATCCAGAATGCGCGTCCTGCCCTGTTGCGGCAGGATATCGAAGTCGGCAATCGCCGCCGGAATGAGCGTGCTATAGCCTTCTTTGAGCAGGATCTCGTCGCCCGTACTTCGCACATGGATCACACAATCCCCCTCGATACACATCGTGATGATAAAACTGTCATATTTCCGCAAGTCACGGTGGAACGGCTTCGACACCTCCATCACACGGACATCGAAATAAGGGGTATCGATGATCTGCGTCGCCCGGTTGGCGAGTTCAGGATAGTCCGTCCGGTAATTCCGTTCCACATGGAAGTCGAGTGCCTTGGCAGCCAGCGCCGTATGCAGTTCACGAGGGTTGCCATCCAAGCCCGGCCGGTTATAGTCAAAGATCCGATAGGTCACATCCGACGACTGTTGTACCTCCGCCAAGAGGATGCCGCCACAGATGGCATGTACCCGACCTGCCGGCAGATAAAATACATCCCCCGCCTTCACCCGATGGTCGGCCAGCACCTCCGTGATGGTGCCGTCAGCAATACGCTGATAGTATTCTCCCACTTGAATCTCCCGTTTGAAACCCGCATAGAGGTGGGCACCTTCGTCGGCCTTGATGACATACCACATCTCCGACTTACCCATCTTTCCATGCTCACGCATCGCCATCTCGTCGTTGGGATGCACCTGGATGCTCAGATCGTTCTTGGCATCGATGAACTTCACCAGCAGGGGCAACTGACCGTGGTATGCCTCATTTACCTTTTTGCCCAGGATGGCGTCGGGCTGTTCGTTGATCACCGACACCAGATCCCTTCCCTGCCACCTGCCATTACTGATGATACTCGTACTGGTGGGCACGGCACTTACCTCCCAACTTTCCCCAATCGGTTCGTCGGAAGGCGTCAGTCCTTTATAAGGCCGGAGCTGTCCCCCGCCCCACACCACCGTATGCAGGTTCGGTTCAAATAGCAGCGGATAGAGCAACGTCTGATCGTTCATTGATTCATTCATAGCTGCAAAATTACACTATTTTTCTGAATTTACCAAAAATTTCCGTTAAATTATGCTTGAGAAAGTTAAATATTTTGCGTATTCTGATTAATATAATGAATCAGCGTTGTTTTTGGAGAAATGTTTAACTTTGTAGGCGAAATGAATGGGTTATTCCCGTTCGCATAAACTAAATATCAACATATTAAAAAATTTAAAACATTATGTTCTATTACAAACAAAAAACACCAATTATGGTGAGTAAAGAAAGAGAGCCGATGATACTCTTTTTCAATCAAATCAAAAGTTGGAAAGGCCTGAAATCATCCATCGTAAAGGTAGGTGGTATTAACGGCAAATGGATCAACCCTAACAGCCCTTACGAAATTACTTCAACAAAAGGGATGAGAATGGTATGCATCAAAGCAGCTTATCAAGAAGAGGATGAGTACATCAAGGACGCACTGGAATTCAGACAATTTGCCATCGAATTCTGCAAGATCAATGGGCTCACGCCCAACCGTAAACCCAAATCAAGAAGGAAGAAATGAGCGAAGAAGCTTTCGACCTTGTAAAAGGCAGTCTGGCGCGAAGGAAACAGAGCGCCACGACTGTCATGTTGGCAGAACCCACCCCGCAGGAGATTGAAGCCCTTTTCTCAGAACGCATCACGCCCGAAACGGAACTGCCCCCCATGCAGCCGCTGTTCAGGATGAATGAGGAAAACTGTTTCTATCGTGGCGAACTCGTGGCCGACTGCGGTAAGGCGAAGAGCGGCAAGACGTTCTTCCTGTCCATCCTCATGGCAGGTGCCCTGAAAAAACAGATGCTCGCCCTCGAACGACTGTGCGAAGAGCCGCTGAAGGTGCTTTGGATAGACACCGAACAGAGTCAGCAGAGCACGCAGGAGATCCTGAAGGACCGTATCATGCCGCTGGCAGACATCGAATCGCTCGACGACACCAGATTCTATGCCTTCAACCTCCGTGGTCTCGGTTTCGACCGGCGCCAGAAGATGGTCGATGTAGCCATCCGTGTGCTCCAGCCCGACATCGTCATCCTCGACGGTATCAAGGACCTTATGACCGACATCAACGACGCGGTGCAGGCGACACTCATCATGGAACATCTCATGGCACTCGCCAAGGACCAGAACTGCTGTATCGTCTGTGTGCTCCACCAGAACAAGAGCGAACAGGACCGCAACATGCGCGGCTCCATCGGTACCGAACTGACCAATAAGGCCTTCGAAGTGTTCCAGTGCGAGACCATCGACGAGAGTGAGACCTTTAAGGTGACGCACACGTTCTCCCGCAAGCGGCGTATGAAGCGGAAATTTTATTACCGCGTCAACGAACAGGGGCTGCCCGAGGAACTGACGAACTATCAGGAACAGCCCCGTGATACGCATGGACGTTTCATGAGTAAGCAGTCTCTGGAGGATGTCGCGCCAGAGATCGACCTGCGAAAACTCTTCACAACGGCATTGGAGGGACATACCCAACGGCCCTTCAACGAGGTGATGGCCATCGCCCTGAAGAAATGTGGCATCATCGATGCCAAGGCCTACTATTACTACCTGGATCAGGCGATTGCCCAAGGCATCATCCGTAAGGAGGTCCAAGACGAGACGGGCCGGACCTGGATAATGTTGGTTGACAACCAACTGCCCTTTTAATTTAATTATTAATTAATTAGCCCCTTTTAGGGGCTTAATTTAAATTAAATTTTAATTTATAATTTAATCAACACGAACCCGCGCGAGCCGATGAAATGGGACGACGTCTTCTGCAACACCTTCAAAGCCATCAGCCAACGGCATGCAGCCACCATCAAACAACAAGTGGACTTCCTGCTGCCGTCCATGGCGATGGTCAACGCCTGTCGCGTTAACGACTTCGAAGGCTTCGCCCCTTTCATCGCCGCCGGTAAACTCACCACCGAACAAATGCATCACGCTACACAACGTTACCACTTGGGAAAGACCAAATCCGGTCAACCCATCTTCTGGATGATCGACGACATGATGACGCCACTCGACGCCCACATCGGCGAGGGCTGGATCTCCGAACTGCTCAAACGGCGGGACCCGATCCTCGATTTCTGGCACGTCCAGCACAGTCTCTTCGGTCTCCACCTCCTCTCAGGGACAGTCCCCAGCACCCAATCGATCTCGATTGTAGAGTCCGAGGCCTCGGCCATTGTCCTCTCCGAACTCTTCCCCGAAAACCTCTGGATGGCCTACGCCACAACGAGTCATCTCTCCCCCGACCTCCTGGCGCCGCTCGAAGGGCAGACCGTCACGATCTATCCCCGCACCGACCCGACCTTGAGTACCTATCTCTTCTTCCTGGACTATGCCGAGACCGTCAGACAAAGCTACGACATTGACCTCACTATTGACGCTACACTCGAAGACCATGCAACCGAGTCTCAAAAAGAGCGGTGCATAGATCTCCTCGATTTCCTGCTTGATTCTCTCCAATAATCAACTTACAAAATTTATTTTCCAACTTAGAAAATGCGTAATTACTACGATAAGAACCGTTTTATCAGTAAACGGGAACTGGCTCGCTTGGCCGATGTCAGTCCCAGAACCTTCTGCCGTTACCTCGCCAGTCGTCGGCATATCCTTGACGCCATGGGGATCAGTCCGAAAGCCCAAAAGCTCCCGCCCCAGGCGGTCAAGTACATCTGTGAGGACTACTGTATCGATCTCCCTCCCGCCCTCCAAGATCAAACAGCCCTCCAATCCTCCCCCATCCGAGATCTAATTCTTCAGACTTGGGAGTCTGAACAAGATTTTCTTTTCTTTCGTCACCGAAATGAAAAGAAACAAAAGAAAGGTGCGAAAACGTCCTGAGCTCGGAGGCCGAAAGTCCGATTTTGGTAATCAATCGAAGAACTCGCTACGCTCAAACAGCTTCTCATGTCGATTTGCTTGTATTGCTCCGCAATCCAAGAATCGAAGAAGATTCCGAAAATAGTACATTCTCTAAAGACCTCCTCATGCGGAATGTTTTCGAGAATGGCTACGCATTGGGTATTTTCTACCACACTTCGTGCTTCATATTTTCTTCGAAAACATTCCGCATGAGGAGGCATTTATAGGAATGTTAATCCTTTGAATCATTATTGAGTCTCTGATTGCGATAAGCAATCTGAGTAACGAAATGCGAAATGCTGTTTGAGCAAAGCGAGTTCATTGAGCGATTTGAAGGATTTATTGTTCCGGCCTCCGAGCTCAGGACGTTTTCGCACTCTTTCTTTTTGCTTCGGTTTTCTTTCTGGTGACAGAAAGAAAATGAAGAAATATAAAAAAATTCTTGGAATATCGGACAAAGTCGGACAGCGGTTTCTAAAGATGTTGTAATTTTGCACTCAGAAAGGGAAACTCCCTTTTCGAGCGCTCAAATCACAAAAACTAAACTAGATTTATTTTATGGTACGTTACATTTTACAACAGATCAAGATCACAAGCTCCAAGGCTTACGGCAAGTGGTATGCCAAGAACGTGGTCGAAGAGACCATCGACCTCGATGGACTGAGTGAACACATGAGTCACCACAACTCCCCCTACTCCAAGGGCGTCATTAAGGGTCTGCTTACTGACATGATCCAGTGTATCAAAGAGCTGCTGCTCCAGGGCATGAACGTCAAGATCGACGACCTGGCCATCTTCAGCCTCGGTATCAAGAACAAGCTCGCCGCTGCTACAGAGGAGGACTTCACCGTCTCGAAGAACATCGAGGGCGTGAAACTCAAGGCCCGCGCCACCGGTGAACTGATGTCGAAGAGTCTGAACCTCGACGCCACCCTGAAGAAGGCGACCTTTATTAATGGTAAGATCAGCCCTGCTGCCTCAGGCGAGTCAGACAATCCTTCGACAAGCAACAGCCCTTCGACAGGTCCTTCGGCAAGCTCAGGAACCGACTCAGAGACCGTAGATAATGGCTCAGGGACCAGTAGTGGCAGCGGGATTATCCCGACGCCAACGGATCCTGAAGACGACCAGCCCGGCGGCGGTGATTAAACAATTAGTGCTGGGGTCAAGTCCCCAGCACTAATTCTCCAGAACCGAATGTCAAACTAAACTAACAGCACATGATTAGAGTCAACTGGACCAATGTTGCCAAGGTCCTTAAATTCATCGCAACAATCATCACGAGTGTCTTAGGTACGATCGCCGTTCAGAGCTGCACTACAACCTGGTTCTAACCAAACATTTGCTTATGTCACGGAAAATTTCATTGATCATCATCCATTGTTCTGCCACCCGCAGAAACCAGCGCTTCACCGTCGCTATGCTCAAGAAGTGTCACGATGCCCGCTTTCACGGGAAAGGGATCGCCTACCACTATTACATTGAGAAGGACGGTCAGGTCTATCAGACGCGTGATGAAGAGGAGATCGGCATGCACGCCCGTCATTACAACGCCCATTCGATTGGCATCTGCTACGAAGGCGGCCTAGATGAAAAAGGCGAGGATAAAGATACCCGCACCCCGGAACAGCGTGCAGCACTGATTGCCCTCCTCCGCGCACTCAAGGAAGATTACCCTGATGCTGAGATCATGGGGCATTGTGAACTCGAAGGCGTCCACAAAGCCTGTCCCTGCTTCTCTTGTCAGGAGTACCGAGACTACTTTGAGAGCAAAGTCGAACTCGTTTGAGTCAGATTGCTGAGGTCACTACACGAAGAGAGCCAGCTCATAGGCTGGCTCTCTTTATTCTTTACAATAGATTTTACTACTTCAATATTTGATGTAGGACTTCCGAAACGGTTTTCACTTCCTCATTCGTCAGACTCGGATACATGGGTAATGAGAAAATCTCCTTAGCAGCAGCCTCTGTCTCTGGCAATGATCCTTCTTTCCATCCTAGATACAGATAACCTGTCATGGTGTGAATCGGCCAGGGATAACTGATGTTCACAAAGATATTATTCTCTCGAAGCTTCTCTATGATCTCATCACGACGCGGATGACGAACTACATACAGGTAATATGCATGGCGACCATAAGAAGCCTCCTTTGGAAGCATCAATTCGGTATCAGACAGCAATTCGTTATACATAGCTGCAATCTCACGCCGACGGGCAATATACTGCTCAATCTTAGGTAGTTTGCCCAACAGAATAGATGCTTGAACCTCATCCAACCGAGAATTGTAACCATGCTCCATGGCATAATAAGCCTTCTCCGCCCCATAGAAACGTAAACGTCGAAGTTTACGATCAACCGCTTCATCATTGGTATTAATCATACCACCATCGCCGTATCCGCCAAGGATTTTAGTAGGATAAAAGGATGTTGTAGAAGCATTCCCCATACTGCCCGCTTTCTTGCCTTGATACTCAGAACCATGACTCTGTGCACAATCTTCAACTACCAAAAGATGATGTTTCTTGGCAATAGCGAGCAACGGGTCCATATCAACGCACTGCCCAAAAAGATGCACCGGAAGAATGGCTTTGGTTTGAGGCGTTATCGCAGCTTCCAGTTTTGTGACATCCATTAAATAGGTCTTTGGATTGATATCCACAAAGACAGGGGTTGCGCCTGCAGTAACAATGGCAGAGACTGTTGGGATCGCTGTATTTGAAACCGTTATCACTTCATCACCATTTCCGATACCAAGGGCTTTGAGCGCCAACCAAATCGCGTTGGTGCCATTATCACAGCCAACACCATATTTTGTGCCAATATAATCTGAATATGCCCGTTCAAAATCTTTTCCTTTCTGACCCAAGATCAATGTCCCCGACTCAAACACATCAGTGACCGCCTTCAGAATTTCATCTTTGGTTTCCTTATATTCCTTAAGGTAAGTCCAAACAGGAATGTGATGACTCATATCAGATGATTTTCTTTCAAAAATGTCATATAGGCATCCATTGAGCGAAGATAACGACTCATATCGTAATGTGTACTTGCCAGGACAAGACAAACCGTTTCAGGCGTAAACTCATACATATTGGTGAAATACAGACGTGGAATATAAAGACCCTTGGTACAGTCATCCATAAGATACTCTTCTGTCTCTTTACCGTTAAAAAGCTTCACCTTCAGTTTGCCATGAATGGGAATCAGCACTTGGTCAGTATCAATCAGCGCATGACCACCTCTATCAGCAGAAACATGGTACAGATAGAATATCCGCTTAATCTCAAATGGAATATCCTGCGCGCCCTCAACTGCAGTCAGTGATCCACGAGAATCCTCAATAGTCTTTAAATCTATCAGATGTGAATGCATAACCTTTTGTCTTTCGCCTCGACGATGGCGGTTTATTTCCTTACTAACTCAAACACCTTATAAACATATCGCAAACTCAACAAGAACACATTCGAGTAGATGCCATTTGCCTTCAGGGCTCTCAGATGATCTTTCATGATCTGAGTCCTACTGGAAAGTCCAGCAGTGGAAGCTCCACCCGTTCGCATGGTCACGAAGTCTTTAGGGATATACTTAGTCTTGATGTTTCCTACATAGATGATACGCAAGAGGTTTTCAAAATCTGCCGCAACCTTATAGGACGTATCAAAGGAGCCATACTTCTCATAGACAGCCTTCTTACAATAGAAAGACGGATGGGCAGGCATCAGTCCAAAACGCATGAAGGAGCGTCGGAATATAGCCGAGGAATAATAACGGACACACTTTGACAGGTCATCATCGTTCACGAAATGAATATCACCATACGTTGCGTCAATATCATTGTTCGCAAATGTATCAGCAATCACCTGGAGGGCATCAGCAGACGTATAGAAATCATCAGAATTCAGAATCCCAAACACATCTCCCGTTGCCATCTGAATACCCTTATTCATCGCATCATAGATTCCTTGATCAGGTTCAGAGATGGCCTTTATCTTATCACCAAACTTTGGCGCATATTCCTTGACAATCGCCAAGGTATCATCCTTCGAGCCCCCATCCTTGATGATGTACTCAAAGTCCGTATAAGTCTGCCGCAACACACTCTCGATGGTATCACGGATCGTCCGCCCGCTATTGAATGTCGCTGTAATGATAGAGATTTTCATTTATTATTCCAAGGCTGTCTTGTGAGGATGATATTGTGGATTTATAGCACTACGCTCTGGTCTAAAATAGTTAAAATCAAAATCGGCTAAATCAAATAGCATATAGGCAACATCATCAATACATAATGGCAATTTCGAAGCTTGTTTTATGGCATCATATTTTTCCGGTCGATAACGAATAAATGTATCACTACACCAAATCATAAAAGGAATTTGTCGCACATTATACACAGACTCTTCATCAGACAATTCTCCTATGTTACGACCATAACGATGTCCTTTCCCATCAAAGATATTCTCCCCATGGTCTGAGAAATATATTACAACAGCATCATCATTTCTGAATTCATCTATAATCATATGCATTACATAATCATTATACCTTGTTGCATTATCATATTCTGCCACTCTTTGTTTTTCCGATTCGTCTAAATCATATCTTTTAATGTCTTCAACCGTAAAAAAAACAAAACCTGAAGGATATCGCTTCTTCGCCTGAAAATGTTGTCCTTTAAGATGAATAATATTCAAAGATGCCCCATTTTTTAGAAACTTGGATTTATAGCTTGAAATAAAGTCTCCATCATATTCTTCCAATGTTTCATTTCTAAAATCGAAACAATGATCATTGATGTATTTGGGAGAGAAGAAATAGCTACATCCATAATCAGCTTCACCACCACGTGAACGTGTATATTGATTATCAAAGTATGCAACTTTGAAAGATGCCTTTTTAAATACAGCAGGGAAAAGCACGTACTGAGCAGAATCCGCACTCCACAAATCACAGCTTTTCAGTGAGAAAATATACCTCATGGCTCCACTCGTATAACAAACTGGCGTGTTTGCATGAGTAAAGAGAATAAGATTTTTTTCTTGGGATAGCAAAGGATTAGTTGGCAAAGAATATCCATACAAGGAAGATCGATGCTTATTGAAAGACTCTCCAACAACAAATACAATGGTGGGGGAATGATGCTTACTTGTATTCGAATAAATATTTATTTTGTCTATCATGGATATAAATTGGTCAACATCATTGTGTGAATCTCTTACGAACAGAATAGCATCATAGATCCCTACAATTGGGTTCTTACCCATGGTCGTCGGAATGGACAGATACGGCAGCGCAAGACCGAATATAATCATTGGAAAGGAGAGCAAACGATACAACTTTGATTGGACAAGGTACTTGATATGAATTCTCTTGACCACATAGATGAGCAGGTAATAAATACCAACAATACACAAAAACATGAGAAGTATCTTCCAATCCAACAAATAGGCAACTACAAACTCACGGGTCTCTGCCCAATCTGTTTGCATCAATAAAGTGATAATGTTCGCATCTATGCGAGAACCAAATCTAAGATAGATAGCAGTCTCTAACGCAAAAAGAATAAAAATGATCGTAAAAAACCATACTTTTATCACCCGACAGTAACTCATTAGGTAAAAAGCCAAGATTGTCCATGCCAAAGAAGAAACAAAGGCAGTTAGAAAAGCTCCCTTTGCGAATGCTTCATTCTCATAACCTGCAGGCAGGCTCAAAAACAAAACAGCTAACAAGAGGAGAAGAATTCCACCTCCATATTTTGAAAAAAATGATTTCATCTGATTAAGCTATGATTGATTGATAAAGGTACCAATACCTCTTATAGTTCTCCGATTTGTCAAACAGTCTTAAAGCTCGTTTACGACAGGCGTTTCGCATATTTGCGGAATCAAAAACCTCACAGATTTCCCTGATTGCCTCAGTCATGGCAGGTATATCATTAAGCGGAACAATATGCCCTGTCTCCTCGTTTATCAATTCTGGACAGGCAGATGTATCATAAACTACACAAGGCGTTCCACATGCCAAAGCCTCAGCTGTCGTCAATCCAAACGTTTCAGCTTGAGAAGGATTTACAAAAACATCCGCCCGCGAATAAAGTTTTACTAATTTCTCCACGCTATCTGTTCGCAAAATCCCTTCAATGCCATTTGGCAAGCTTTTAATCTGTCTTTTATTCAATCCTACAAGAAGTATGTGATAGTTCTTTGGTAAAGAATCGCGCAATTTATAGAACACATCCAAGCCTTTCTGAGTATTCCAAACATTTGCCACACCAAGCACAAAGTATTCATTATGATTGCGTTTATCAAAATAAGGTACAAAGGTTTGGCAATCAACCCCATTGTAAATAAAAAGGTGACGATGATGACCAAGAAAAGATTGTGAGACTTGCTTATCTAACCATCGTGATACAGACACCAAAGTAAGATTATTAATTCTATTAAAATAATCTTTCTTAAGATTGTAATTCCTCTCGCTCCGATCAAATAGGATACTCTTTGGATAAGAGGACAATGCTGCACAATGATTACAACCTATTTGCCATTTATAACAATCGGCATAGATTGGATGAGAACAATGACCAGTAAAAGGCCAACAATCATGCAAAGTCCAAACTACAGGTAGCCCACTTCCTGCCAAAAATTCAAAAAGCAATGGGTAATTAAGATAGTAGCCGTGGATGTTATGTAGATGAATGATATCAGGAGAAATACGCTTTATCTCCTCTATCAACTTCTGAGTTGCCTTTTTAGAAGCAAGCCCATGATTATCAAAGAGGCGCGACTGTATGCCATGCCATCGCTCGTCCCACATACTGCCAATACGTATCAAATGCGACTGACTAGGATTAGCCCATCTGCTATAAGCAATATGACTCTCCCACCCCTGCGACATGGCAAGTTGCCCAATCTCTTCGGCTATCCGACCATGAGAGCCCCAATTGGCAGTAATGTTAATTTGTAGAAGTTTGGGCATTAAAATTTTCTCTAAATCAATTCTGAATACTTTTCACTTATTGGGGTTGCTACAGATAGTGGACCATCTTTAAATGTAAAAGCTACATTACCTGAAAGGAATTCTTCGAAAAACCTTATCAAGCGCTTGGCCACCTCACAAGGGTTCCAAGTATCCTTCATAGTAAAATACGCCTTTAACGACATCCTTTTCATCTCATCAGGATGGTTTATTAAGAATTCTATGTTTTCCGTCAATGAATCTAAATTCCCTGATTCAAATACAAGACCATTGGATTTGTGTTCCAAGAGGAATGGAACAGCCCCTATCAGATGAGAGGCCACAGGGCAACAGACACGCCCCATCGCCTCATTAAGAACGACTCCCCATCCTTCGTTCTTATCAGAAGTAAACAGGAATATGTGATGCCGAGCCATCATCTCCAATACCTCTTTATTCGGATGATTACCCAAGAGATGAACAAAATCAGCCAATCCTTTCGCATCTATCAACTCTTTTATATTATCATAAAGAGGTCCACCGCCAATCATATTAATCTCAAAATCATATCCCTTGTCCCGTATTCTTTCTGCTAGCAAGACTGCCAGTTCTGGATGTTTCCATTTTATGAATCGAGCACACCATATAATTTTGATATGTTTATAATCTGGTTTGACATTCTGTATTATTGCTTCTGGATTATATTCGGGAATAGTAGGAAAATAAGCAAACTTATAACACTTATTTATATATGCCTTTTGGAAATACATATCGGTAGCAGCATATCCACTAATACATAATTTGTATAAGGGTTTGCGATAGAACAAAAAATGGTATGACAATTGCGTTAAAATATTTGTCGGAGATATCATATTAATCAGTCCTCTTTTAAGAATACGCTCTGCACTTTCAAAAGTCAGTTTGTTGTATTTTAACCTTTCCTTCTCATACTTAACAACGAATTTTCCACCACCAGCAATCATAACGTCAGCTTCCACTGCCAATCGTATTGCTTTTTTTTCACTTTCTTTACTTTCCCAAGCATGAATGATATAGGGACGATCATAATCAGAAAAGCCTCCTTTCTTAAATTCAACAGGCAATTCTTTTGTTTCCACAAAGTAAAAGCAACCATCTGTCAAGCGATACAACTCATCAGAAAGTTGTATATGATAGTGGTTCATGAACATTGAAACAATAACTATTTTCATAATTTCATTTTTATAAACTCAAATTTCCGTCAAGCAGTCAAAACACTCTTTTTTGCTTTTGGTGATATTAAACATATTTTATACACAACATATATGTCAAAAAGAGTTGCTAAGGTATATGCGATACTACTCATCAAATCACCTCGAAGGATATACAACAAAGAGCTAATAAACAATAAATAATATGGCGTTATTATCTTATTCTTACTCTGATTATCCCAATATTTACTATCAAAATATGAGCAAAACCAAGCAAGAAGGAAGGTAAAAACTGCTATACCGACATAGCCGAAGTTTAGATATCCTTCCGCCCAAAAAGGCATTGATATGTTCGTAAAATCGCTATGCTGTTCAGCAACAAATGCCCCACTGCCAATCGGTTTCGATGACCATAATGAACGAGGGAACCAAAATAAGAATACGCCAATCAGCTGATTGCCCCAAGTTACAATCCCTTGTTTAAGCACTACCATAAAATTCTGTGATGCGTCAAAATGCATCTCGTTCAGAAAGTCGAAAGACAATGAAATGGATAAAAAATCCCCATTCCAGTATCGGAAGTAGTCTAATAATGGAAACAAAATCAATACACCGAACAGCATTATGAGCACAAATACGTTTTCCCGTCTCATGAAACTAAAGATATAAAACAATACCGGAAGCCAATACATCGCAGCAGCATTCCGCGCCAATGCAGTCGGAAACAAGGTTAGTAACATAATCAACAACAACAACAATTGGATTCTTTTTGGTTGCTTATAATGAACTGCCCACAAATAGCATGCAAACGGAATAGCCCTTACAATCTTATCAAAAATCAGAGAGCCGACATTTCCTCCGCCCAAATTTGCTGTCTCAATTCCATCTCCCCCATCTGCTAACCCACGGACAAACATCAGTATCATGGCATTACGATAATACATTAACGTACAAAACAAAGAGAAGAATGACAGCATTATCATTCTTTTATGCTTCAATGAAACAAATTTATCTTCTGAAAGCTGTGGGGACCATCTAAACAGTGGATAACCAAAATTGAAGAATATCAGAAGTAGCAAAACAAGAAACTGAAATCTCTCATAATCTGTAGAATCACTTGCACATACAGATAGAGGGAATGTTGTAACGTTTGTTCTAGTAGAAAATTGTATGGCATTTGCTATTACAAAGAAAAACAAGATGAAAAGGTTCACCATCTTATGTAGGCTGTATGGCCTGTCACGATATGTAAACAGGAACAGGGTTGCTATTCCTGCATTGAGAACAGCAAGAAGTCTATACAAGTTACTTATATCTGGAATCGTTGATACAACCAGAATGACCGTAACCACAGATATGGCGATAATCAAATATTGCCTATACATAACATTTACTTATTTTCTTCTATTGTTTCGTTAGCTGCCAATTCTATCGTATTGCCCCAAAAGGTTTTCTGAAACAGACTCCATCTTCTGAGATTCGCCAACAGCAATTAAGACATCCGCCTCTTCACTTAAAGAAAGAGCTTTTGTTTTAATTATAGGGTTTTGCTATGCTCTAACAACATAAGGACGTTCAATTTCTTTCCATCCTCCAGTTTTCCTCATTACTGACAACTCTTCAGTTTCAACAAAATAAAAATCCCCATTTGCCTTCTCATAAAGTTCATCGCAAATAGGCATCATATAATGATTAAAATAGCAAGAAACAAATACAATTTTCATACTTTTATCAATAATAAAGAAACATAGTTTAATTTGACAAATTGCATACACAATTTATAAAGGCATTATAGTTGCCCATGTCGTACATCCTGCCCTGCAATCTGACACCAATCAGACCTGTCTGTTCCCGAACTTTGTCTAAAGCAGAGGTCAGTTCTATTTCCTTACCCTCGTCTGTGGCATTCGTGATGTCTTCATGCAACTGGGTAAACACTTCTGGAGTGAGGATGTATTGACCAAAGACGGACATATACTTCTTTTCTCCATTCTTACACTTCACTCCCAGAAACTCCTCGGCATATGATGACTTTGGCTTTTCCGTCATACTGGATACATTCAGTTCTGTTTCGTTCTTATCCTCCCAGACACCTGTCAGTATGCCATAGTGCGATACTGAAGCCAAGGGAATATCGTGGATTGAGACCATCAGTTTGTTATATTGTTCATATTTCTCAATCAACTGCAAGGCGCAGGGCTTATTACTTTCGCTACGATAAAGAGTATCACCCAATAACAACAATACAGGTTCATTGTTGGCAAAATCAACAGCCTGATAAACGGCGTGTCCAAAACCACGTTTCTCACGCTGATAGACGTAGCGCAACTTACGTCCTATCGCAAGAATCTTGTTCTCATATTCCTGCATTTCCGGACTGAGCTTGCTTAAATGCTCCTGTGAAAGTGGCGTCTCAAAGAAGTCACGATACTTCTGGCGCTCCTCCTCAGAGCCTAATACTAGACAAACCTCTTCTATGCCGCTCTTCATCAGTTCCTCAAGGAGAATCAAGATCACCGGCTTAACGATACCATCTTTATCGGGTATTGGGAAAAAGTCTTTCTTCAAGGCACGTGAGGCAGGATACAGTCTTGTACCGAAACCCGCAACAGGAATAATAGCCTTTCTTACCGTATGCACAGGCTTAATGGTCAAGGCATAGGCTTTCATACCTCGATTATTCAGATAGTCTATAATCTGTTGCTGGCTCTCTCGGTCTTTCGCCAAAAACTGTACAGAACCATCTCCCTGAGAACCTACGCCCTTACCGCCATAGGAGAGCCTGTTTATCACCGGGTCATTCAGTACTTCATGAAGTTTCGGCGAGGTCAGTTCCTCTGGGCACATGGGAGCCACATTAAAGTCAAACAACTGCTGTGCCTCCACCATCAGTTTGCCTAAGGACTCTACGTCGCCTTGAGCCATATAATCAACAGCACGATTAATAATCTGGTGGTTCAACTCACCCAAGGCACGCTGTTCCCGCTCCTCCATTTCGTTGGAAGCGAACGGGAACCCTTTGTTCAGGTCACGGAGAATCTTGATGGTATTCTTTTCTGCACATAGGTCTGCGAAAACCCAGTAGAGATGCTTTTTCACATTGAGTGTCTTCACCTCTATCTCATCGCCATCAAAGGTCATCAGGTTCGGTTTTACACCAAAGGCACATGCCTGATCCAAACGGCCACAACGGGATGAGGTACGAAGTTCTCCCAGATAGGCAATATTCATCTCGCCCATCGTATTCAAGTTCAGATTATAGAGCTTGTTAAAGGCACGAGCCACCAACACACAGATGGCGGCACTTGACGAGAGCCCACTCTTCATTGGCAGTGTCATCGATTTCAGAGTAATCTTTACACCACCCACTTGATACCACTCCAGCATATAGGAAGCCACTCCAGCGCAATAACAAAAGAACGAGCCAGATTTCGCAACACTCTTAAGTTCCTGTTCGTTCATACGACAGGAGAAATCTTGCCAGACATCGGTAATCTCAGGTGCCTCACTATACATCTCGAAAATAGGAGACTTCTCCACCTCTGCATAGATGCCCTGTTCGATACCTGTCACAATCGATGCACCCGGCACGATGTCCGCATTCATCGACCTGTATTTTCCTGCCCAGTCCGTATGCTCTCCGAAAAGACACAAACGACCAGGGACAAATAATTCTAATCTCATATTATTTGCTTTCTTCAATAGCCTCCTTTAATGCATTTATATATCCATGACCAAACTCCAAATCAGGTTCCATATAATTACCCTCTCCCCATTCATTCCACGATTTAATCATTACAATCTGTTCTTCCTCAGGTTTGTCTTTAACAATATCGATTGCGCGTTTTGCCACTTTTTTAAAAAGATCCGGAGTTGAATTCTTAAGGATTATTGCATTATGGGCTGACCTTGGTGAATGATCCCAATTTGGAGATATGCAAGGGATAACATCTCTATTCTTGCAATCATCAATTACCATATACTTTATTGCATCCTTATAATCAAAAGCAGTTGGTCTTCTAAGGAGTTTTCTCTGAAGGAGATACATCACTTTAGAGAACTTACTTAACTTATGATGAATATTAAATGTATCGCTATTATAAATGGCGTCAATCCCTCTAGATAATATCTGCGATTTATTCCTACTATCAAAATCCTGAGCAACAAAATAAAAATCGTTCAACCCATTATCCTTAGCCAATTTACGCCAAGTTTGAATAAATGTTTCCATATCATCAAACCCTCCTGGATTAAAAATCAAGAAGAAAAGTTTCCCGTTCACTCTGAGATATCGATGATCTTTAAAAGCAGGCAATAATGTATTGAAATGCAATACATAATCCTCCACCCCCGGATATGTTTGCTCTATCAACAATTTATCAACACCTTTTGCTTTGGGGTCCCACAATTTCTTATACCATGAATGATTAGCCCATCCTAAACAAAATGGGAAATCAGGTTTACCTGTAGCAACAACCTCATTAAATGGTCTTTCTAATAAACGACGACCATTACCAAACCAATAATGCCAATAACAAAAAGCCTCAATACCCGCTTCTTTTGCCAATTCAACCTGCTGTTCTCTAACTTCTGGCAATCGCAAATCATAAAATCCTAAATCCGCAGGGATATGAGGCTGCTTATGCCCATGAAACAGAGGTCGTGCCTTTGCTACATTTACCCATTCTGTAAATCCCTTACCCCACCATTCGTCATTCTCTGGCGTAGGATGATATTGAGGTAGATATAATGCTATAAATCTTGGTTTTATCATAACTCTAATAATTTTACAATTTTAGCAGGCACACCTGCAACAACACAATTACTCGCAACACTTTTCGTCACTACAGCATTTGCAGCGACAATCACATTATCTCCAATAGTCACACCAGCGAGAATAGTAGCCTTATCACCTATCCAGACATTATTACCAATCTTTACTTCTCCTTTGGATCTCAGTTGTCTGTTAATAGGTGGAACAGAAGCTTCATCCCATGATAATCCGCCATGCGCATTGTCGCCAATATAAACAAATCGGCCAGTTAATAATCCATCACCTATTATAATCTTATTACATGCCGTAATGTGATTATACTCACCTATACTGCAATGATTACCAATTATAATTGACGGTGTAAACTGCTGCTCACCATATCTCTCCCAACAACCAAGAACGCTATGCCCTTGAATACTGGTATAGTCACCTATAACAATTCTTTTCTGCCCCTCACCCTGTAAGCTACAAGGACTGGCGATTGTAGAATGTTTTCCCACCTGACCAATGAAGTCTCTAATCCACAGTGTATAAAGAACATCCCGCAACGAATGAACACATAGGCTAAGTCGATATGGATATATCTTACTGACAATCCACATCAATACAGATAGGAATCTCAGAATAATAGTCTTCATTTAAATATCCTATAAACACTTGATACGCATTTCCTAAAAATAGCTATTGGCAACCTAAGCCATGCACCAATAACCATCTTCCAATAATACAAACGTCCATAATAGACATCCATACTTTGGGGAATATTCTGAAGAATAAACGTTCGATTAGTAGGAAGAATCGCCTCACTTAAATAAAGTCCTCTAAGAAAGATAAACAAATCATCCTTCACCCTTACAAAAGTATCCAAACTAATACGACCGTTTGTTCGCAAAGTATTGACTAAATCCAAGAAAATAACGCCAAATGTATAATAAAGGTCGTAGCCACCTTTACCTGATTCATCGGCCATCACCTCATATTTCTCATTCCATATTACATATTTGCTCTCGTCTCTTAGACCAAATAAATATATGGTATGCGGAAACATTTTATCTATCTCTTTATTCCGCAGATCTACTATATCTTCTTTCCATGCCCCTGTACCAGCACTCCAACTGACCCAATATGACATACTTCGAACAAACTCATCCACATTTGCGCATTCTATGATATCACCGCCTTTTGCATTTCCTTCTGCAAAATAAAGAATAGGCTTGCTCTCTTGATACCTCTTGACTAATGTGATTATCTTCTCTATACTTCCAGGTAACATTCGGCTACGATGATTCAACATTTTGCAGAACATGCCCGAACATTTTTCAAAGGCATCAATCTGATTAGTAAAGCCTTCTGAGGTCGTATGATAATAAAGAAGATTCGGATAAGAATAATCCGCTATCGCCTTAGACAAGTCATCTGCCTTGCCATTGTCCGTTATCACAACTTCAAACAAGGCATTATCCACCTGTTGAGCATAGATACTATCTATGACTGGAATAACCCATTTAACAATACCATTTGTTGGAATGCATAATGATAGCAGTACACTATCCTCTACTTGCCTTGACTTCATTATAGAATTTTGTTATACCTTCAAAAATCCCAACAGGACGGAAATCAATGATCTTGCGTAAACGACTTGTATCCAAGAATACTGAAGACACATCTGCTTGTCTTGCTGCTACGTATTCTACAAGCACATCTTCGTCAACAACATTTTTCAATATGTCAATAATCTCATTCACGCTACATCCGACTCCACTACCAACATTAAGTGTCGTATCAATAACATCTTTGTTACACAACACACCTGCAACAGCCTTACACAGATCATCAATGTATATATAGTCGCGTACAGCATTCCCATCACCCCATACTGTAATCTTCTCTTTCGCCAGAATCTTACCAAGTGCTACTGCAATAAGCCCTTGTTTTCCATACAGATTTTGCCCGTGACCATAGGGGTTGGAAGGTCTGAGAATTAAATATTCAAGTCCTTGGGTACGATGCATGAACAAAATACTATTTTCCATCATCTGCTTAGACCAGCCATAATAGGATATCGGTGCCAGATTATCTGTTTCCGTAAACGGGACATTCTCTCTACGGTTACCATAGACCGTTCCTCCGGAAGAGAAATACACGAACTTTATATGCCTCTCGCAGCAGAGTTCCATCAATCGTATTGAGGGGAATATGACATTCGTGAACTCTCTCTCGTAATCATCATACGTGCTCCCTGGAATAATCGTTGAAACAAGATGGACTATAGTATCAATATGATTATCAATAAGAATTGACTTGACCTTGTTGATATCTGACAATTCTCCTCGGAAAACATTAACTGGAAAATTCTTAATTCGTGAGATTGAAGCAAATTCCGGTTCAAGCACAGAAACCGAAGTCTCGTCTTTTCGCAACAATTCGCCAATCAGATTGGAACCAATAAAACCAGCGCCACCTATTAAAAGGGCATTACTCATTGAAATGTATTTTTTAAAAGCGACTTAATTATTTTACACCAACACATGATCAATTGCTTATAGGATGCCCCCCACATCCTATACAATTCTTTTTTAACACCATATGGGATTTCACTTAATGAGGATATTAAAGCAAGATTATTGGTTTTGCACCTCTGAAACTGTTTCTGAGTAAGATACGCATTATCAAAAAGCCATTCATAGATTGTATTCATTTCGCGAAATTCCAACCCACTCTTGACAACTTTACTCGTCGTATTACTATGCAAACGGTAACTATTACATATTTCGCATGCGAAACAAACATTCCCCTTTTCAGCAATATTTATCCAGAAGAACCAATCCCCTGCACCTTTGAAATCCATATAGTGCTTATCGATTTCTATAGATGCCTTCTTACTGAATATAGCACAACTTGCATTTTGCACTTCATTGGAATAGGCAAGATACTTCTGTATGAATCCTTTTCCATCCATTGAGAAATCAGAGGAAACGTTCTTCATTTGATGGTTCTCCCTCAATTTTTTCCCATTCTCATCTACCAATTCGGAATGACAGAAAGCAAGAACAGCCTCACTCTTTACATATAGAGGCACTAATGTCTCAAGGAAATCAGGAGTACAGTAGTCATCACTTTCTGCAATCCAAATAATATTACCAGAAGCTTCATCGATACCGCGCTCCCATTGTTTAAATGGAGAACCGCTATTAACTTCATTGATGATTACCTTTGCTACTTTCGGATGAGACCTGTACTTATCAATCACCTCCAAACTATTATCCGTTGACTTATCATCAAGGATAATCACCTCGAAATTTTGATAAGTCTGACTTAATATGCTCTCCATCCTCTGATCAAGATATCGAGCATAATTATAATTAGGGACAATGATAGACACTAGTGGTTCGTACGACATATTCTCAATATAGTTATTTAAAAGTCCTAAAACCCGTTAAACACTTAATACGAACAACAAACTCTGTAATTACAAATTTATAAAAATCTACAATAATGGAGTTATTCGAAAGGTTCATAAAATATAGTGACTTATATAAATCAAAAATTCTTAACCGTCCCCTACGACTAAGTTTAAAAATATAAATAGGAGAAATAGAACGCATTCTAATCGTTCGCAGATTATTACATTTTCCTTTGCCATCAAAACAATCAAGAAGAATTTCCTTTATATTCTCTTTCTTCAAACCACATTCTTGATTTGAATGTAATCGATAAGAAATTAACGGTTTATCAATACGTCCTAATTTATTAATAGATGATAGCCTTACCGCTACCCACATATCATGAAGGAAATGCTCTGAGGTCCTAAATGGCAATAGCAAACTCTTTGCGGGTTTTGTTATCGCTAAAGTTGCACCTGTAACATGGTTACCTCTTAAACATAATAACTCAAATTCATGATTATCTAATATGTTTTGCTCTATATACGGAGTTAACAACAATCTAGAGAATAAAGTTTCGCCCAAGCAATTACCATCTTTGTCAATCAACATACCGTCAGTATAAACTCCATACATTCCAGACGCCTGCAAATATGTTACGCACTTCTTGACCTTGTCCTTATCCCAAATATCATCTTGATCAGAGAAAAAAATATAATCCCCCTGACAATAAAAAATAGCATTCTCAAAGTTCTTAGCAAAACCAAGATTTGACTCATTTCTTTTATAATTGATACATGAATAGAGAGATAAATATTCCTCTATAATTGAACAAGTAGCATCATTTGAACAATCATCACGAATAATGATCTCGTCAACAGGCATTGTTTGAAATAATATACTATCCAACTGTTGCCGGATATATTTCTCGCCATTATATGTACAAAGTGCAACTGATATCATAATTTTACGAATAAGCCCTTAATTATGCCACGACACAATGAGATTATTTTCGACATCTTATCGCTTTCAAAAAAAATCACATCCCTTATCCTATCCACAACATAATGCCTAACAATATATTTTTTTGTTTGCGCAGACATATTCCGGTATTTCCTCATAAGATATATATGCGATTGGAGAATGCTTTCCAAACGATGCGCTGAATAAGTTGTTAATTCATATCTCTTACCAAACAAGTACCTAATTTGTGGTTCTCCAAATCTTTGAACTAGATTATAATTATTAATTCTATATGAAGGGATTCCCAATTGATCTGCTCTTAAATACAAATCTGTATCAATACCATCAATTGACAATGTCTCATTAAAACCATTTAAGATATCCAATAATCCAATATAAAATAAGGATCCAGAAGTAATAAGGCCATCAACCCTTGTAACCCGGATATTATTTACTATACTTATGACGGGCTTAATGTTAGGCATATTAATATGGGGACTTAATAACGCCTTTTCACAATAATGTTGTTTGACATATTCTTTCATTAATGCGAAATTAACCAAAATTGAATCTTGATCCATTGTTAGCAAATAGTCATACCCATGCTTCTTGGCATATTGCCAACCATAGTTTAAGCCATGCGAGATGCTATTGATGCCATCCCCATGATATTCGACCTTCTCATGTTCAATAAAGCGGTAGTTCAGCTTCTCTTGCTCTGGCGTATTCTCCCAAATCAGCACTTTATCAACATAATCTATGAATGCCGAGATATTCTTCTCCAGAAGTTCCTTCTCTGGATAATATGTTACAACAATTGCAAGGATTTTCATATCAAACGATTTTTGTAAACATACTAGATAATATTCCTCTAAAAATAGCTAATAATTTCTGTATTCTATTTTTCTCAAACATCACAATATAAATCACATTTTTACCCCAAAATGATTTGCTTTCTGCCCGATAAGATTTGTCCTCTGGATACAAACGGCACATCAAAACATGCGATTTATAAATACTATAAAGACGACTTGGGCTGTCATTTCGAAGAGTAATCTTATGGCCTCTAAAGGTTACAATATTAGGATTCCCTAATCGATGGACTAATTTTGCATCTCCTAAAATGTATTTTCTTATCCCTTTTCGTCCTGCTTTGAGACACAATTCGTCGTCAACACAATCAATTGCAAATAATTCATTCCATCCCCCCAGTTCATTTAATAAAACTGTTTTTATCAGCATCCCAGAAGTAAACATCTTCTCATTCTGTCGAAACCCTGCATATGCAAAGTTATAGGCATTAGGTCCCCAAATACCTTGTGGAGCATCGAGATTAAAAATCGTTTGCTGCAAATAGAAATAAAAGTTCTCGAATACCGAATCTTGATCCATTGTTAACAGATAGTCATACCCATATTTCTTGGCATATTGCCAACCATAGTTCAAGCCATGCGAGATGCTATTGATGCCATCCCCATGATATTCGACCTTCTCATGTTCAATAAAGCGGTAGTTCAGCTTCTCTTGCTCTGGCGTATTCTCCCAAATCAGCACTTTATCAACATGATCAATGAATGCCGAGATATTCTTCTCCAAGAGTTCTTTCTCTGGATAATACGTTACAACAATTGCAAGGATTTTCATTTCAATAACTGAAGAATTTTACTATATACTATTTTCAAAAGTCCCCATATTTTATAAAATGGCAATGGAACATAAATGAGTCTTGCATCGTATCGCCAAAGGGGTACATCAGAAACAAATTGCATATATTGGCGGTTATCAAATCCAGGTGTAGAATGGGAAGCGTTTATTCTATCTAATAAAAAAATCAAGTATTTTATGACACTTTCTGAATATTTTAAACCACCTTGATGAAACTATTTCTATATAACTATTATAAAGTCGTAAATAATTCTCCCAATAAAGCTGTTTATGATTATCTACAATTTGAAGCCGTAATTTTCTTTCATTTGCATCTGCCCTAGAACTCCTAGATATATTTAAAACCCTGTAGTAAAAAAGAACCTCATTTATTTGATGAGCATATGAACCTTGCTCCGTCTCCAGAATAGAAAGCCAAAAATCATAATCCTCCCAGCCATCAACCATATTAGAATTGTACCCACCAACTAAGTTATAATCCTCGCGCCTATATAAAGCACTGTTATGGATACAATTGCCTACTAAAATCTGTTCTATAGAAAAATCTGGGAGAACAAAAGGTTCATTTTTATTGCCTACTAACCAACATTTACCATATACTATCTTACAAAGCGGTTCGGCCTCTAAAACAGCAACTGCCTTTTCCAAATATTCAGGTGCTATGTAATCATCAGCATCCAAGGGTAAAATTACCCCTCCTCTAGACGTTCTAATAGCATTATTACGAGCCGAGATTACTCCAGAATTCTCCTGATAAATATACCTGATTCGATTATCTTTACGGCAATATTGCTGAGCAACATTCTCAGTATTATCTTCAGAGCCATCGTTTATAATAATACACTCCCAATTCTGATAAGTCTGGTTAACCACGCTATCTAATGCCTGGGATAAATAAACACCTTGATTGTAACAAGGCATTATAACGGAAACAAGAGTTGTATTCATCATATCACTTCTTATTTAAAGCATGCATAACAATATCCCGCGTTATATCTCTGAAATTTGTAGATAGAGAATAGAACAAGCCAAAGAGGATTACTGAATAACATGTAACAAACAGAAAGGAACACAGTAATAATGTCATCCACGTAACTGGCTCAATACATAAGAGTGACATAATTCCTGTACTTAAAAAATAGCTAGTAACAATTGATACTGCAAAGAACGCTACTATTTGAACATAAAACCATAAACTACGTTTCAACCCTTTTCTAAAAAGGAAGAAAGGTTTCCACATATGAATAATTAAAACCATAGATATAATAGGTCCCAACAAAATACCATTCAACCCCATAATTGAACCAAACAGGACTGACGCAGTGACAAATATTAAAGCTTCGGCAATTGGAGACCAAACATCATAGAACAGTCCGAAACCGTTAATAAACTGATCGTTTGTTCCTCTTACTAATCTAAGGAATAATGTAATCGTAATTAGAAGAATTGTTGTATTTGAAAGTTCGTACTCTTTACCTAACCACAAGTCGATAAACCCATTAGACAGATAATAGAAACACGAACAGCAGATGCCGACAACAAAAAAACGAATTGATAACAGTTGCTTATATATATTCCATATTTTATCTGAATCACCTTCGGAAATCAAGTTCCCTACACCAGCCATCGTGCTATCTAATACACCTTGTACGAGATTATTCAATTTATCAGTCAGGATAGTATAATTAGCATAAATTGCAACCATTGGCAGTGAGACAAATGAGTACACTAAAAAAGGCGATAATTCAAATTGAACAAAACCACCTATCTTATGAACAAATATCTGCTTAATATATTTCGTTATTTCTGGATACTGTTTTAATAATGTTTTGCCTCTTTTTACTTCTGTTTGGAGCCAAGGATAAACCTTGTTTATGCGATAGTTCAAAATAATAGAGTAAACTATACCACCTAAAAGTTGAAGCAAGAAATATATATAGAAGTTACCTGTATATAATGCAAAAACCATCTGTACCAGAGTCATTATCGAAATAATGATCTGATAATATCCTTTTACTTCATATTCACGCTGATCTGCACTCAGCAAAACCTGTTTATAGTTATTATAATATCCTATCAATGAAGAAAAGAGATAGGCATAAAACCCAATAAAAATAACCCCTGAAGTAAAAGGTTCATTTTTAAAAAGAAATGGAAGTGCCAAAGACAAAAGAAATCCTAAAAAAAGGATAATATGACCAATACACCTATATAGATAACCAAGTACTGATACTATCTCTTTAATCTTTAACTCATCACTTTCCGCTATAGGCTTATATAACACATAACCAATAGCTGCTCCAATTCCTAATTCTGCAATATTGAGGAATCCCAAAAGGCTGGCTAAAGTACCTGACAAGCCCATAAATGACGCCCCTAATTGATCCAAAAAGATTTTTCGCGAAAAAAAAGAAATAAGAAGAGATACAAAAAAACAAATGGTATTAACATTTGCATTCAGCATACTCTTTTGAAGTCTCGAATCACCTTTCATCCTTATCTGTTGGCATACATATTTTCGTAATACTTCTGATACTTGGTAGAGTCGATGTTCTTCCATTCGTTGAAATCGCAGATATCCATCTTCACAAACTCGTAATTGGGCTTGTTCTCGATATCCTTCAGGTTTGCCAGATTACCAGCATAGGTGTCCAACCAAGCAAAGCCTCTACCCAACGTCTGAACTTTCAGATTCATTAATATCAAATGGACTGTCGAAGTCTTTTAATAGCGGATGCTTGGTATCTTTCTCTGAAAGGATGGCATGCTCTGTGGGGATCTTCCAATCAATTCCAAGGGAGTCATCCAGAATGCTGATGCCACCGTCTGCCTCTGGATGATAGAACTCGTCACATTTGTACTGGAATACTGCTGTCTCACTCAGAACAGCAAAACCATGAGCAAAACCTTTTGGAATGAAAAACTGGCGGTGATTGCCCTCTGTCAGCTCTACGGCTACATGCTGACCATAGGTAGGACTACCCTTGCGGATATCGACTGCGACATCAAGGACTGCCCCCTTCACACAGCGCACCAGTTTACTTTGGGTGAAGGGCGGGCGCTGGAAATGGAGACCGCGCATCACGCCATAGGATGATTTACTTTCATTGTCCTGGACAAAGACAATCTTTCCGACCTTCTCGTCAAACTCCCTTTGGGAGAATGACTCAAAGAAATAACCTCGCGCATCTTCAAACAGACGGGGCTCAATCACAACAACACCATCAAGGGCGGTTTTAATGACTTCCATAAAAAAAAATACAAATAAAATATTACCAACGTATCAGCATAACAGACTCATAGCCAAAACGTTAGACTTCTTTTAATTTGAAAAATTAACCAAAAAGGGGCCTATTTCTGGAATCGATTCCCTTTTTATTTTGCAAAAGTACGATTTTTTTTTTATTAAACCATAAAATCTGACTGAATTTAGCAGATTTTATGGTTTAAGGTTAGGAGAGGCCGAGAAGCGGCTTCAACTGCTTCTCTTTGGAAAGGACATAAATGGTGGTTCCTAAGACTGCCAAGAAAAGACATACAAACATAATCAACGTTTTATTAGGCCCTGAAGGACCTAAGGGAACTGTTGCTGACTGAATCGTCGTAAAGGAGGGTGTTGTTTCCTGAACTTTCGCTTTTGCAGCCAATACTTGAGCACTGGTAGCTGTGAAATTATTGTACTGCAACTGCATCTCATTCTCCAGATCGTTTTGTTTCTGCTGAGCAGACAACAAGAACATCTCCTGATTGGCATCCACATACTCCGAATAAAGCAAACGGGCACGTTCGTAGTCCTTCTTTGCCTGTTTATTTAGCTTTAGCGCATATTCCAAATCATAACGCGCTTTCTTGGTACGATAAGCCGTCAGGAAATCCTGTAAACGGTTCTTCACCGAATCTGCCAATTGAGCCGCCACGTAAGGATCCTGAGCCGTTACATCAATAGAAATCAAATTGGATTTCTTATCTATTTTACATTCCACATTCTTAATTGCCAAACCAGCAATACGAGCCTGTTCGCCCGTGAGTTCGAATGTATTAACCAATGTATCTTTCTGAGGCTTGGGGGCTCTTAACCCAAACCAATCTTTCCACCAAGGCTCTTTCCACTCATACTTCAGGTAATCATAATAAGACATGGTCTTTTTATCTTCCTTCCGTTTCACCTTAATAGGGAACAAAGAGGTTTTAAAGTCGACACTTTGCATCAAATCAGGATAAACAGCTGGCGTTATTGCATCACCAGTTTGTGTTCCAACACCAATATTTACGCCAAAAGACGAGGCCAAAGAAGCCAAGCTTCCTAAACTACTACTTCCGCCGCCTGCCTCAGGTGCTAATAATATTTTACAATTATAAGTCTTTGGCAATGAAAAGGCAATGATAATAGCCAATACAAAAGCAACAACTAATGTCTTATAAAATAGTTTTTTATATCTTATAATTGTAGCCCAAACAACACCAAAGGTAATAGGTTCCGCTGGCTGCGTTGTTATTTCTTTCTGCTTTTTTTCCATTTTTATGCAAAATTTAGAAAGACTTGATCAAATTCGTCACCGTTGCAATCATGGTTACCATCGTAGCCAATGACGTACCGAGCGATGCGATCATCGCTATGTTCTGATTAGCAGAACGGGTCTTGTTGGGCACGATAATCTCGCAGCCAGGCTCCACTTTGCCTTTGCTGGCCTTTGAGACGAGACCATTCTGATAAAGGATGTAGGCCTTAGAACGTTTGGCACCATTACCATAGCCACCGGCCTTGTTGATATACCATTTATAGGATTTGCCTTGCATATAGGCGACGGTATTAGGATGCATCACGTTGCCATTGATCTTGACGGTTCCTGAATACTCTGGGACAACCAAACGATCGCCTTCGCGAAGGACGACGTCATAGTCGCTGCCTGGGTTCGCCAAAGCCTTGTCGAGTTCGATACCCACATAATAGACGGTGTCCTGTCCCATCTTACTGGCATCCAAGCCCGAACCGCCCTGTACCTGTGCCATCTTCAGCAGATGCTCCAAGCGGAACTTCTCATCTTCATTGAGTGGGCGCTCGATACGGGCGCCACGGACATAGGCCTGATCGGTGACACCACCCGCCATCGCAATGACATCCGAGAGACGCAGATTCTTCTTGTGCAGGGTATAAGCACCTTCAAAGAGTACTTCACCCACCACCATGATGTTACGTTGTGGCATATAACCTGGACTACTGCGCACAATCACCTCATCGTAAGGCATCAGGGTAAAGCTGCGATCACCATCGATCAAAAGACCATCCTTCAGAGTGAAAGAAAAGTTCTGGGCGATATCCTTTCTATAGGTCGTCGCCTTCGGGTCGATGATACGACGCGAGACGTCAACACGGGCAGTAGAAGCCGCATCGGTCAGACCACCCGCCTGAATAATCAGGTCCTCGATGGTCTCGTTCTCGGCATAGTCATAAGTGCCAGGCACCTTGACCTCACCCATGATCGTGACAATACGTTCATTCGTCTTGTCCTGACGGACAGCGATGGTGAGGAAATCCTCGTTCTCCAAGGGGATGTCTGCCACGGTGCCATTAAGCACACCCTCCAAATTCACAGAGACAACCCGCCAAGTACGGTCGGGTTTCATACGATGCAAGACAGCACGACCTTGAAAGGCGATTTCCGTGACACCACCTGCACTCTCCACCAAGGCACGAACTGTGGGGTTACTTCCTAAATCATAATGGCCGGGATGGAAGACAGCGCCTTCAACCGTCACCGTATTCTCATAACGGGCCATGATGGAATCAACGGTCACCGAGTCACCATCAGCGACCTTGAAGCCAGCCATCTCAAACTCGGGGACATTATAAGCAGAATACCTGTCGCCTGCCACACGATTCACACGAACGGCCTTGCGGTAAGCTCCCGATGCGAAGCCACCTGCATATTTGAGCAGCGTAGCCACACTCTCGTTTTTCTTCATCTCGTAAGCCATCGGACGCTTTACATATCCTGCGATGTCCACAATACAATCGAAAGGTCCAACCATGATGACATCATTGTCTGCCAAACGGACATTACCCGTCAGTTTGCCATTCAGGATATAGTCATAGAGATCGACCGACGTCACCTGACGCCCCCCACGGAATACCTTGATATTACGTAATGTACCGATGCCATTGACACCGCCTGCCATATAGAGGGCATGGAAGACCGTAGCAAAGGCAGAGAGGGTATAAGTACCTGGGGCGGCCACCTCACCCATGATGTTCACACTGATCGTACGGGTCTGACCCACCGTCAGACGGATCTCCGAACTCTTATAACGAGAACCAAGTGTTTCTTTGATGCGGGCATTGGCCTGAGCCACCGTGAGACCACCTATATGGATCGGGCCATAGCCTGTAGCCTGAACCGTACCATCGGGTGAAACCTGCAACTGCTCAGACTTCTGAGAAGCACCATAGACATCGATAAAAACCTTATCACCAGGGCCCACGACATAACTGGTCGGCGTAGCGATGTTCATGTTTGGTTCAAATGAGAGGGTCTTCTTATTGAAAATATCACGGCCAAACACGATCTTACCATTGTAAGTATTACCGTCCAATTCTGCCTTCTTGATCTTTTCACGGGTCACATCAGTGGCAGAAGTGGCTTTCACCTGCTGGGTGAAGAGGACGTTGCCAGCTGAGTCCACCAAGACGGCACCATTGTTATCGCGCAGACGACTGTCCTCTACCAACACGTCGGAGTTATTACCTGAAGAACGGGTTGATTTACCGCCGTTCAGGTTCTCATACTGTGAACGGACGCGTTGGAGCTGCTGCATCGTGACACCTTTCTGCATCAGACGAGTGGCAATCTGAGACTGAGAAGCACCCGTCTTCTGCTCTCGCTGAATCTGTTGCATCACCTGGGTATCACTCATTTGTGCTTGAGATAGTAATGTCAAGCACGATAAAAACATCGTTAATAGATATTTTCTCATTATTATTAAATAGCTATTTTTCTAAATACCTTTTTCTATCTTTGCAAAAGATTGTGTGCAAAGGTAAGGGAAATTTTTGAATTAACAAAATTAATTCATAATTTTATTATTAATTTATTATTAAAATACTATCAATTTATATTTGCAGCCTGAGGCTGCGGGTCACAACCACCTAATCCTCCTTGTCCTAAGGAGGACTTCAGACCACTCCCCAACCCCTCGCCAATCTTCGGCAAGGGGATTAAACAGAAAGTCGCAGAGACCGACGACTTTCTGCGCCTTTTTGGTATGGCGGGACACGCCATGGTTTTTACGTCGACTACGCTCAACGCTTGTCGTTTCTTCGGATGAATTCTCAAAAGCATTCTTCGACAAGCGAAGCGAGCAAGCTCGTAACCGCACTGCGCGCTTCATGTTTTTTCGGATAAATTCTCAAAAACATTCCGCACGAGGAGGTCGTTAGAGGAATGTAAATCCTTTGAATCAGTATTGAGTCTCTGATTGCGATAAGCAATCTGAGTAACGAAATGCGAAATGCTGTTTGAGCAAAGCGAGTTCAACCATAGAATATATTAAGCATTGATAATCAACGACTTACACATTAAACGGTAGAGAGGTGGATTTAGGGTTGGACAATGTCAGAAATAAGGAGGCAAAATTAACGTATTTAACCTTTGTTTGGGATATTCATTGGTTCGTCTGTGGATATTACTATGATTTCCTCAGGATCTACACCCTAATATAATCAGCTTGATTTTCATTCCATTGAATTAAAGCCCTTCCTATCGAAGACATCATCTGATTAACTTCTTCAAGTGAGTCTGGTGGGCACTCCAATCCATTAGGCTCATAGTTTGATTTTGCATGAACGATGCTATTTCTTGTTGAATACAGAATATGAGCTACTTGCTTTTTCAGACTAATCTGCTGTTCGTTAGGAAGTGCTATTGATTCTATTTTCACTTTCTCTTCAATCCCAAGTTGATGTTTCACCGTTTTTTGAAGGGTTTTGGGCAGATGATAGAAATCGGGAACAACATCTATACATGTCTGAATAACAGAAATGGCCAGAAAATCGTCTTTCTGATTATCCCTATACCCTTTCACTATGTCAAGAAGGGTATCCGTATAGTGTGCTGTGCATCCCGGATCTGAGAACTTAAAAACCATAGGCTCCATATTCATCTACATAGGCATATTTCATAATCAAATACATTTAAAAATTATCACCGCAAATATACAAATTCTTCTCCAATATTCCACCCCTCTCACCAAAAATCTTCGTTTTATTCTTCAAACCCATTGCAAATAAATCAAGAAAAGCCAGCCCACGGCTGACTTTTCCCCTATTCTATTCATACTGGTTCTTGCGTCTATATTGTTCCGATAACGGCAGCAGTTCTTTAAACATCCCAACCTTGGCTCTTTCAACTGACTAGCATTCATCCTCTTCCTATTCGCCTTAACCCAGTTCAGCATATCATGTTCCTCGATCCTATGACGCGATGGATTCCGATGATAGCTCTTGATAAAAACCATCACCTCCTCATACCGTTTCATCCATCTCTCATCCTGTGTCATTTCTTCTTTTCAATTATCTGTTCCACCTCTTTATACACTCTCAAAAGCTTCTACCAGTGGATTCATAAAAGAAAAAGAAACAGCAGTATCCACCTTTGTCAATGTTGGAAACAAGCAATCCTCTTTGCCATCCAATAACGCCTCACTATTTATACAAAAATTAGCCGTTCCACCTTTCGTTACCATATTAAAAGAAAGCAAATCAGTATGTTCACCTTGCGACCTGTAAGAATAGTCCTGATTGTATGCCTCAGGATCGTTATACAATAACATTTCGCACACATGGAATACAGCTACAATAGGAGCACCATTTCTAATTTCACGTGCAATCTCGTTAATCTTTCTATAAGTGGTGGTCTTAATAGACGCATCATACGAGACTAGCGCCACCGCACCATCTTCTTTCAGAGTCATTATAGTAGTCATCAAATTCTTCTGCATAGAGAATGATGCCATATGCATTAACTCAAATGCCCGAAACGTTTCTTCCACATAATTACCCTCATTCTTTATTCCAACCATGTTACAGAGAACCTTATATGAGGATTCAGGATTATATGGCATTATCATTTCACATCTCGTTCCTTTCTCAAAAACATGGTCTTTGCGATAAAACACATAATCGTCGATAAACCAAAAATCCTTGGGCGCCCTATGGAAATACAGGTCATTGATTTTCTCTAGTACTGTTTCTCTTGTTTTAGAAACCTCCCCGTCAATCGTCTGGTTCAGTTCTTCAAGCAATGCCATAATAGCATCAATACCATGATCTATCGTTCCAAAAAGGTTTCTTTCAGTGCCTATCTCTTTATATACAAACTCCACTGAGAAAAATACTTCGATCGAAGGTATTCCTTCAATAACCCTTTTAACCATCTCAATGATAGATGAGTAATCCTCCTCATCCTCTATAGTATAAGGATCTGTAGGAAACACACCGGCCCCATTTGGCAGATAAAGAGTCAATACAAACGATTTCTCGAGGTTGAAAGGGCTTTCTTTTGTAACCTGGTTCCTCTTATCTACAAGCCAGGAGCAATCCTCATTTTTCAAATAATTATCTCTCAGAACAAAATACTCCGAGATATACTCTGTATGTGCAAGCGACTTCTGAAGCACAAAAGTTACATTGCGGAATTCTAACAAGAACGAATCTATACATGCTATATTTTCAAAAAGATCCTGCCCCTTATTGAATCTTTCTAGACTCTGAAGGGCTGCATACAATTTCTGATATGCTGGTAATAGTAGATCTCCCATTTCTTCTTGCTTCATCACACCTCAGCCTCAACCAGTTTTCCATCATCCCATTTCATTGGGATATTGTCCTTGATATACTCAAATCTTCCATCCATTACCACCGCTCCGATTGCAGGGCGTAAACTCATCTTGATATTCTCCAGTCGCAAATCCGTAGAAGACACTGCCTCACACTTCTCCATTTCGAACACCGTCAAATTATATCCACCTCTATGCAAAGAGCTACTATATCTTATCCCATCATAACCCAAATGTCTTATATACTCAGCAATAATTTGCGATGCAATATAGTCGTCTGGATTATTAGTAGATGACGAGAATGCTGTTTGTATAAAGTACATCAACCATTCATCTACACTATTATCCTTAGTTGCATCAATATCAATTCCAACTGCAATGTTTGCAATTATCAATTGTTCCTTAACCTCTATTCCTGCCACATTGACGGCATTATGCAATAACGGTCGAACCTCAAAGACTGCGGTTGTCGGGCTCTCAGCAATATACAGATAACGGATGAATTTCGGATTAGAACGTCCATCCCTTATCAAATCAGGATTTGGTGGCACGTATGAGCCCTCTTTTGATAGCCCTCTGAACTTATTATTCTTATTATGATAGCTATTGCGTTCTTCCTCAGTACAATCCTGTCGGAAACATTTTGCAATCATATGCTCCGATAGGGCATTATCATCAATAATTCTGGCTCTATAATAGATTTTGCCTGCATTTACAGTCAATTTGCATTGTTCTGCAAAAACCGCAAGTTTGTCAAGAACAGGATGAGAAGGGAAAAATCTATGGTGATACTTCACTTCATTATGAAATGAGTACCACAACTCCCGTGCTTTATCGTAATTCGTAGCTTCCATTACCAAATCTATTACTTTTGCAGGCACTACAACCGGCGTTAAAACTTCAACTGTATTTTATTCGGTCTCACCTTAATCACTTCAGCCTCATCAAGCAACTCCGACCTAATGTCGTTCGGCATCAGACCTGTAATGTCCGACAATTCCTCTTCCGAATAATTCAACTCCGTCACATGCAGGTCATACATCTTCCTAACTATTTTCGGAGAATCAATAGGCACTTGCACCGTCTCTTTTTTTCTTTCCCCATTCCTGCCAAGCGTTACATATAGATACCTGGCAGTCTCTTCAGGAATACAGTTCAGTTCCTTAGCCCTGTAGATAATAGCGGCCTTCGATACCTTCCAGTAATACTTCTTCATGCCCAGGTCCTTATACTTCAAATTAAAGAGGTCTTCTTTACACTGACTGGCCGGCATCAAGAACTCCCCAGCAAACTGGTTCGCCTCGATTTCTTTTTGGTCTTCCGACTTTTCTAGGTCTTCCGAACGCAAATGCATAACCAGATGTCCCAGTTCATGCGCAAGATTAAAACGCTTTCTGTCGTTCGGTGTATTACGATTAATCCAAATCACAGGAGCCTGATTTGTGGTAAACATCGTTAACCCGTCGAACTTATCCATGCCGTCAAGGTCCAAATACATCACTATGACGCCGTTTTTCTCAAGCAATGAGACTATGTTATCAATCGGCCCTGCAGGCACTCCCAAGTACGTCCTGATCTTATAAGCGATTTCTTGAGGGGTATTGTCCCCCGAAGATTCAACAGCAGGTATCCTCAATTCTGGAATATCTATCGACTCCATCATTTCGTCAATGCTCTTGCTCAATATGCTGATCTTACTCTCAAGAATAGACAGATTCTTAACCGTCATCGATGCCCTTTTTCTATAAAACAGGCTCGACTCACCTCCTAACCGAATATCCCTTTCAAAAAGAGATGTCGGATAGTTCAATGCTTGGGCTATTTTCGAAACTGCATCCGGGGTAACTTCAATAACACCCTTCTCAAATCTGGATAGTGTAGCCTGTGTCACACCGATTAGCTTAGACAAATCACTCTGAGAAAACCCACGGCTTTCCCTTGCAATCCTAATACTACTACCGTAAATCATAGTGCAGCCTTTTCTTTACCTCTTTGCTTGCCTGGCTTAACACCAACAACCGGCTCTTCTGTTGATGGTACTGTCATCGCCGCAATCTGGTTGTTTGCAGCCATATCTCCGAGGTCTATCGGTGCCCAAAGATGCTGGTCACCTTCCATATATGACAATGTAACCTGTGAGATATGCTCTATCTGATTCAGTTGATAACCAAGTATAAGCACAGGCATAACATCCTCGCCTTCGGCTTTCTGGTTAATTCTCTTTACCGACGATTTCGTATCGTTAACCCAAGGCAACCCTCTCTCATCAAGTTTCTTAACCCACACCTTATAAGAACCAATCTCAATAATGGTGTTCCTCTTGCTGGGCTTTGTCAGTCTGACGCCCTCAATTTCCGATAGTTTCTCAATGATTAGTCCATGCAAGGTGCTCGACGGGAAAGTACTTTCTTGACGAGCTACAGGATGATTCTCTGCAAATTCCAAATAGTTATCACCAGCCTCGATGATTTTCGTTACCAAACTGCTCGCCATAGGCGTAAATGCAGTCAGCACCTCATCACGATCAGCATTCTGGCGAGGATTCATCTCCTCGTCGCTGAACAGAAATCCATCCAGATTCCTTAAGTTCATAATATTATTCCTTGTCATAATCTTAAATATTTTGCTGCAAAGATACAATATTATTTTTAATTACGCATAAAATTTCAAGAAAAGCGTGCATAATATTTTTAAAAATATGTGTTTTCGGTATAATAAAAAACGATTTACCTGCGAAAAACGTCATTTTCACCTTCTTTTTAACGCTAAAAATTCTCCGCAAGTCTTACCTCTATCTCACACCAAGCACTCTTCTATCGCCCTCATATCGTGCCGATACTTAGCATACTGCTTATTATATATACATTGAACCAATGTGGTTAAGTGTGAATAGCAGTTGTAGAACTCACCGAAATCCTCGATCGTCTGTCCCCATCTAACCGTCTGGATCGACTCAAACTGCTTTAGAAAGTCATGATCCCGATGAGCCACCGTCATAATCCGAACATCCTTAAAGTTCTTTTTATCTTTGCTTGTCCGGCCCCATAAGTCATTCCACTCCCCACATATTTCATTATGTAACTTTACAAGCTTTTCGTCTCCTATCTCCTCTACCAGCGGTCTCAGGCCAAAGGCTTTTCCTTCTTGTCTATCCTCATCTTTAGCCAACAATTGAGTAACATCTTCCGTCAGCTCGTAAATATACATCTTAACGAGTCTGGCATAATAGTTACGCTAAATCTCATTTTTCGCGTTGTATAAATTTGGAAGTACAGTAAACAAGTCCATTGTTGTCAGGCTGAGGAAGCCCGAAAAGTTTGCTGTCCGTTCAAAGCTACACTGCTGTTTATACATAATCTCGTGAACTTTTCTTTCATTGTCACTCTTTGCCGAATCAATATAGCCCTTCTGCTCCAGCATATCCTTTCTGCAACGTATCAGCGTATCCTTCTCTCGCTCTATATCCCTATGGATTTCTTTTGCGAATCGCTTCATCATCCTTAGATACTTCCATCGCAGCCAAAACTTCCATCGGAATCTCCTAATATATATTCTGTCCTTATCTGTCATTATCTTCCATCTTCTGTCACCTGCGGTTTTTCCACATGTATTATTGCAACTATTACCTGCACGTCAGCGCAAGTCTTTCCTTTCATGACACTCTATGCATGCTTTTATCGCTTCCTTCAGTCCACCATCTACAAAGGGAACTTGATCTAACATCCCATTTCTAGCATTTTTACTCATCAATGGTATAGACCTATTCACATAACTGTTACTCGAAAACAAAGTCCCTGTATGCATATATCTTGAACGATCATTATAATATTCTCTTGCGAAAGTGCTTCCACCAGACAATGCGTGCTCTGCCAAATCCATAACTCGCCGCGCAATCGAATATTTTGTTTGCCCACAATATTCACACAGTTCCGGTTCCCTGTCTTCTAGGGTTATCACTTCCAATGCTGACATATAGTTAACTATGGCTTGTTCAACGTATGGTTCTGGCAGGCCAATCGCAACTTTTGAAAGCTCTTCATTTCTGACTCCTTGTGCCAGGAACTGAACACTCTTGTCAAAATTAGTATAATGTTCCTCATACCCATAGGGACGCTGAAGATAAGAGTTGATATACTCCGCCATGTGGTCAGACACCTCAAGATTCCGATACATATCATTCTTCTCTAAAGTTTCTGTCACCTCTCCGGTATACCCGTCAACAAGGTTTGTTTGAAAATTATGATTCTCTCGTATTTCTTCTGTAAGAGTACCTGACATGGTGATATATCTTAAGGTATCGTATGTTAGGAAGTTGCACACCTGTTGAAGCTGAGCCTTGAACATACTGGTACAGTCCTGATTATCATATCCGTATACCTTCAGGTAAATCGTATTATCTTCAACGACAAACGATTCAGTTGCCTTCCTGACAAAGGACAGATTCTTATCAAGTTTTCCTTTATAAATCTTCTGCAATACATACTGGTCAAAATGTAGGGCTTCATTCACACATTGCTGGAGTTGTCTCTTTAATGTAGCTTGCTCGAAAGTACCGCTTGGTCCAAAATCAATTGATTTTAAACACCCTCTTTGTTTATAACTCAAGTTTACATTAAGCAAAATATCATCGGCCAAACTAGCATGACCGACATGGATACTATTACCATCTTTCAGCGGAGAATATTCCCATCCTAGATTACCAAACTTTGCAGCCAGTCTCGACCATAAACACCTCAGGAAATCATTAGTTTCCTTATTACTCTTTAATCCTACTCCATATGTAAAGTCGTTATTCTCCATCACCTGCATTTACTAAAATTTCTTCCAAAGAATCTCTTTAATTTCATTTCCCCACGGAGCAGTCTCGCAATACTCTTTGAGTTTCTTTCTTGCCGCCTCATTCTTAAGAATTTCATCATAGAGATCTTCTGCAACGTATGCCATCCAACTACTATCCACTGTCTCAAAGCCTGGCCATTTCATAGGATCCAATGCAAATTTCAATTCTGGCAATTCTTCTGCAAGGTTCGCAATACACCCCTTAATGTCAGCATATTCATCACCAGTATAATGATAATAATTGGTAAGCATTGAGATAAAATTTTCCTTCTCATAAGGGTTATGTTTCTCGTACAAATTTGACTTTAACTTGGCAAAAACATCGGGGGTGAGTAGCCTTTCCGATGTCAAACTTTGTGCAAAAAGGATATCATAAAGAGTCTTCGCGTTTCGCAAAATCCACTCTGCCAAAGGTGCTACGAATTGCTCTCCCGTAGCATGCATTACTGCAGCTGCTATTCTCGCACTTCCATGGAACTCTACACCATTCAACAGTCTTTTGGAATTCCATTTTATATTGCTATTCTTTGTTGAGTCTGCGATAGTCCTGATAAAATCTATAATAACATGATCATGGTGTACGGTCTCAAGCACATCATAAAGTAAGACTTCTGAAGCCTTAGTTGATGGAACGTTCGATTGGAAATATACAATTATCTCTTCTATTCTGTCAGACAGATGAGCGCTTTTCCAAAGTCTGACAACGATAGCGTCTAGATGTTCTATAGCGGTATTGTCTGCTATATGCGACACTACCAGCAATATATTATGTAGCCAGTCCCTCAGCACATGTGCCTTTATAGGAAGTTTCTCATTACTGTCAACTCCACCCGTTGCACGGTAAATATTATCAACGTACCCTCTAAGTCCTTTCATAAAGGCATCAGTCACAGGCAGTTTCTTATTCCTAACAACATCGCCCATCAGTTCCTTCAACTCCTTAGGTGCAAGTTTAAATATCAGTACATATAACGTGAGGCTATTTAAAGCGGTAAGCCTACTCTGCATTTCTCCCGCTGGCGTTAGTACACTATCAAACATTCCCCGAGCAACAGTTGAATAGAATTGTGTACCAATGTCGATATTGTCTGTAATAAGGTAGTTATCAACACAGAAATCCAAGAATGCAATAAAGTTGGCAAACACTTGGTGGATGTTCGAATTCAACGACCATCCCGTTCTTTCTTCTGCCCTTTTCCTTTGCTGTGCTATCTTTCCTGTTACATCAGAGGTTACAATAAGCGCATCGGAGAGTTGGTGCCTATAAATAAGATCCGAGAACAATGCATGGATACACTCTGTCAGTGGGAGCATATTCAATTCCTTTGTCAGGTCACTACTGTAGTAAGTGCGTTTAATCTCATCACAATCCATATCCTTCCTGCCCTGTAAGCTCCTAATTGCAGGCCACGCTACAGAATGTTTGTTATACAGGCAAATAAAAAATAGTGCGTATTTCCGGCGCTTCCACATTTCAGGTGCCAACATCGAGTATATCTCATAGGCATCATAATAATAGCCCGATAAGTATAAAGCATATGGCAGTTCCAAATCCTCAATGGTGTAGGCCTGACTTCTCCCTCTTAAAACCTTTATTCTTTCCACAAGACCGTTGATGTCCATCTGGAAATAAGGCTGTACGGCTGACTGCGGCGTTGTTTTAGAGCGTTTCCGCTCCGTACACCCACTGTAGATGCTCTTGCCATTGATACTACTCACATCACTGTCTATAAGGCGGTTCCTTAATTCCTGAAGTTTACTACCGTAGTTTCTCCATAACTTAATTATAGCAGCCCTAGACGCAAAAAACTTCGAGAATTCATTTCTATATTGGTATGGCAAATCCAGATTGCGTCCCTCGAAATTTGCTCCTTTTCGTTTGCCTTTGGGGAATGCATACTTCATATAACGGCCTGTTACCGAAAGCCCCAGAACCTGATTATCGAAGAAATCAATGGCAAGGTCTATTATTGTGGCCGACTCTTTAAAATCTCTCAAAATGCTCAGCTGATAAACCAGCGTCCTTCCGCGTTCACTCAGATAATGGTCGGGGCGTGGATCTAAATTCTGTTTACTGATAATATCCTGGGCTGTGTTTGGGGGGATTGCCAACACGTTTACTCCCCTTTCTTTGAAATTATTCATCTCAACAGGCGATGGTCTTTCCTGTGAAAGCAAAAAAGCTTTCTGCATTTTCGGTCCCAAGTCACTCTGTACTTCCCTAAGTATATACTTCAGATTGATATCACTAAATGAAAAGCCTATGAACAGAACAACCTTCGAAGCAAATTGAGAAACCACATACGACCTTATCAGCGGAAAATTACGCGAATAGTCATAATAATCGTTCTCGGTCAATACGATGTTTTCATTTACCAAATCACCATGCATCTTAACCAAAAGCCGCTCTCCGTGATTTTGCGGCAAGTCGCTGTCCTTACTAACAACCCAAAACTGTCGGTTCTTTTTCAGCGCCGCTTCTTCAAGCAGAGTGTCGTAATTTGTCGTAATAATACAGGCCGGATCAAGCTCCAGTATGCCATCATGAATAGCATTGGGGCAAGTAGCATTTTGCAGCAGGTGCTTTCTCACACTCGCATAATATGCCTTCTCATCGCTCGTTTCTCTTACCAACTGTGCAAGTTGCAGGTTGTCATACTTTGCCTGTATTTCTTGCGGCAGCACTTTCGCCATTTGGCTTACTAGGTCATTCCACAATGGTACACCCGCATCACAAGATGCGCCAGCTCCCACAAAAACTACGAGTTTGTTTTGTTCAGAAGCCTCTTGTATCTCCTTGATATATGATATTGTCAGATTGTCAAGCATATCTTTTCTTGTGAGCGGGGGGATTATTTTTTTGGCTCTTGCGGTTTTACAGGCTTTCCAAATTCGCTGAGCACATATTTTACATAAATACAATTCCTATGATACCAATAAACACTCAGAATAAAAAACATCACCAGCATACCATAGAATTCACGAGTCAGCAAGCCGCAATTACATGCTGCGAAAACTGTGAGTATCAATTGACTACCCATGATGTTACGCGCCATAATAGACGTATCATGAAACATTTCAACTGTCTGTCGTTCTATCTTCTGTTTGGCTTTTTGCAGGGCTTCGCCAGCTTTTTTGTTAGTGATTTCACCCTCTATACCCAATTCTTTTTTGATGGTTTCCAAATTGCCCAACACATACAATTTGCTACTAGAGAGTACAACTTTCGAAGGTCTTCTTATCCCCATAGCATAGAGAAGTCTCTCTCCAAACGACATAATACACTCTATCATATAGCCTGCCACAAATCCTAAAAATGGCAACAGCAACACCACCACATTCGATGCACCCTTCAGTACATCTATAATGGTTTTCTTGTTTGTATCATTTATAACATTCCATTCACCACCAATCAGTAACAATATCAGTAGCATTGCAATGAGATACAACCCAGGGATAATCATCCTAAGTATTTCTTGTGTTCTATACGACATAATTATTATTGTTTTTAGTTCTTACTATCATTGTTATCTTCGCCATCATCATAGAGTTCGTACTCTGGTGGCGCATTTTTGTAGCCATTTGATCCTTTCGCCTTTTGACTTTCTTTGAACGACCTTACAGGCAATTCAACTATCTGGCTAGTAAACAGATTAGCGCCCTCATGCCTGTAAATATACCTCTGATATTCTTTTTCCTTCAACGAGAAACAAATTGAACCGCCATAATGACCTGTATTACAAATAATAACATTGCAGTACACCAATCTTGATATTGATTCTGCCAGAAACAGAAACGATTTCACATCCTTGTTATATGCTAAGATAAACAGATGTTGTATTCGTCCTTTGTATAAAGCGTATCGCTCTATGTCATAGAAATCCGCACAAATGGCCAGTCCTATACGTCCATAGTCACCTGCATCCAGCACATAGATTTCATTACATGATTCAAAGTCTTTTCCGCAATCTTTTAAAAATTGTTTCTCTTCCCTTGCAGGGAAATGCTTTCCAAAGTAGAACGTCTTTGCGCGCGATTTACGAAAGCCATGAGGCCATCTGTATGGTATAGCCACTAGTGCTTGGTTTCTTACTTTATTCCTGGTGACCTTGAAGTCCAAACCCGTAATGATGATACTCCCTGTTTGATCTGCCAGTTTCTTAATTTCTTGTTCAAACTGTTCAGCTACAGAAAATTCAGGAATCAATATAACATCTGGCTTTCTAGTGTCTTCCAGATTCACATAGTTATCCATCGTATGGATAATCTCGTTCCATACACGGACTCCCTCCATTGCATTCATCTTCGGCCTGTTTATAGAATAGATGCTCCAGGCTGCTTTGTTGTCAAGTGAGGTTTGTAGTATTGCAACTTTCAGTATCTCTTCCATATGTTACAAAAGATCAATCACTATCAACTGGCGATGTTCTTCATTGGCCACAGATATCAAATTATCTTTTAACGACTTTAGCGACTCTCGCAATTCTTTCTCCAAATCTTTTATCGATTGTATATGTGGATTGTCCATAAAAGTTTCCTCTATATACTCTTCGGTCAGTATATTTCTCAATCGCCAATTCTCACGTTGTCGAGGGGATAGGCATGCAGACACTATGCGATAGTTCAGTGACGATATTTGCCCCTTTCCCTGTAGGTCGTGTAGTATGCGCTGCCAGTCATATCCTGCTTCTTGGGTGTTCAGCGCCCATGGAAGTATAGTACGTTTGCTCAGCATTTGTAGGAATATCAATCCAAGGCCATAACATAGCGTTAGATACTTTGGCAATGACTGGTCCAAAAGCGCGGGGTAACAATAACTTTCACCTTTCAAGACTTTATTCGGAGAGTATGTAGCAAATAATAATTGTTCACTATTAATCATACCGAGTATCGTGTTCCAGTCCATCTGCAGAATTTCTTTCCTGCGAAATAGAAAGTTATCAGGATGCGGCACTACATTTTCTACATTTTCCCCTTCCTTTCCTATTGCTTTTATCAGTGCCAGTTCCATCATTACTGCCAATAGTTCCGAGTACATCAAAGACCATTTACTGTCCTTATCTGTCATACCCTTTACTTCTTCAATCCACTGTGTGACGCTGATTTTCTTTTTGTTTCCAGTCTTTATTATTTTCTTCTTATCTTCCACGGACACCATCTTGCATTGCAACTCCTTAACCTTTGGCAGGTGTAACAGAATATATTTCAACTCTTCATTATTCCATTCCACATTTCCCGTTAATTCTTTGGGTAGTGTCTGTTCTCTTGCTTCAGTTAGGCAAACCTCTCGTAAATAGGCCATATACAATGCTTTGTAATAGGGCGACTCTAGTTGAGCCTCGCCAAAGTATTCCTTCATGGTGTCTGTTATCACGGGCCGTTCGTCTCGTTTCCAGTTTTTCAACTTTGACACAACCCATAACAACCAGAAGGTACTATCTAGTCTTTTACAATGGTGATACTCATCTACATTATTGAAGAACCACTCTTCTTCAGGAGCCAGTGCCAGTCCAGTCTTCGCAGTATGCAGATTGAAAAAAGCAGCGGCCTTTCTCATCATTTGCTTAGCATCTTTACTAATAAAGAGTTTCCCTTGGGTTTCCTCCACCTTGAATACCTCTTTAAGGAAGATTACATCCTGTTTCTTCTGCCTACTATATTGATAGTCGTCAGCCACAAGTCTGTATGTAGCCCTAATTACATGGTCAGCCCGCAACAAGTCAAGTAAACCACGTAGATACTCTACGCTAAGTGGGTGCAGTTTCTTATTCTTTTCATATTGGTTCAGCTTATCATACAGCTTCACTACCTGATGCGGTTGGTGTTTTACACAGTATCCCATTGCCCTTATCCACACTCTCACCTTGTCGGGAACATCATCAAGAGCATGCATCAGCATATTGAAGATTTGCCGTTCTTTCGATTCCGTTAATTTTTCTCCTGCAGCAAGTGTCTTGCTAATCTTTTCCAAAGGCCAAAGATGTTGTTCTACAAATGGATATTCCTTTCTCAAGGCCTCAGCGTCTATTTCTTCCACATCGTCAAACACGATTTGCGTGCATCGCTTGATAAGCGCATCCAGCTTGTTAGGATTATCAATACCATAAAGCGGGGCATGTTTCTCTATCCCCTCCTTCATCTTCTTGTATTCCATTTCGAGCCAATTTAGCCATGCCAGTCTGAATCGTTTAACGGCTTCATAGTCAACTTCCCCATCTACTATCAGTCTCGATAGCATCGTACAGGCGAAAGATATTCTTGTGCTCTTCTTGATTTCTTGTTCCGACAGATCTGCCACAAGCAGTGATTGCAATTCACTAAATACTATTGCAAATTCTTTTGCAGAAAGCATATTCAGGTTCATGCCCTGTATCTGTGACACTTTTTGCAGGGTCTGTGTCATCAATGGTGTCGGAAAGAAGGGGTCAATGGCTGAAAATTCGTCCATCGCTGGTAAAAATGCATCCTCATAGTCTGCAATAAAGACGCCACCTTGGTCTTGTTCTTTACCTTCTAAAACCTTCGCTATTCCATCTGGTGCCAGTTTTTCTATATTAACTTCAAGTCCGTATTGGTGCAACAATTTCTGGTACCATCCAGTCCAATCAAAGAGAACCTGAGGGCTAGTAGCTATAATAACATGATCGTCCACATACCTAAAATGAATAACATCACGATTAGCTTCTAAGTGCTTATTCACCTCAGCATCAATTTCAAGCATATAGATATTGGCGAGGAATCCTGCTACAATCAAACCTGTCGGCAGACCTTCAAACTGTGGTCTTCCTTCCAGTTGCATAGTTTTCAAGTCTTCATCTCCTCCCTCGTAGTCGTAATCGGTATAATCTACTTCAAACTCGCATAGTGCTGATATAAGACCATTGATAGTTTCATCGCCCTGCGTATAAGAATGTAATCCATTCAGAATCACATCCTTCACTTTGTTCAGTTTCACCTGCTGATAAAACTTTGTCAGGTCTATGCCTGCCCAATATAGTTGAGACAGTGGGGTATTACGTTTTTCAAAATATCCGTCTTCAAGGTAGGCGAGTTGCAAGTATTTCTGGCTTTCCGTCAATGCAGTGTTGTCTTGCTGCGTCTGCAACTCATTATTGTCAAACTCGTCTTTCTTCAATCCGGCCATCATCTTAAGCGATGCAGTGATACGTCTTCTCATCAGCGGCCAGCTCTGAGTCCATTTGCGGTAGAAGCTCCTCGATGTATTTCTGTAATTACCTACTTTCCATATCTTATTTCCATCTTCATCCTTCTCCTGCCACATCGACACATATAGCCTATTGCCATAACTCCATGCAGGCATTTTCCTATCAAAAACATGCCCTATAGCATTACAGACGGCCATCCATACCAACTGGTCACGGAAGTCAATAAAGAATGATTGCCTAACCTTAAGCTCATCATTTTTATCCTTACCGCCTTTTGGAAATGGTATTGGGCGTATAGCTTTCATCTTGTATTCACCTTTTATAATGCAGGTTGCTAGCTCTCGTAGGTTATCCACAAGATTCATCTTGAACTCAGCAATCAGTAACTCGTCATACCACACGTCACCGTAGTTGAATGCTCTTTCCAACTTTCTCCAGGCCAACATCATATTTTCCAATGATGTAACCTGCTCTATTAGATTAATTCCCATTGGCATACTAACAGTTATTGATGCATTTTGATGTAATAGTCAGAAAAGTCCTTGCAGCCCTTGGGCAAAGACACATGGATCACCATTGCGCCTCGTTTTCCGAGCGTATCTTGAAGTTCATTAAACAATCGCTCGCCAGCTTCATCATTGTCTGGATACATATATAGATTTTTTGCGGCCAAGAGGTTAAGCTGTTTTTCTTTCAACAACGTAGCACTAGGTATCGCAACCGCCTTTCTTCCACTCGACAGAAGGGCTATGCAGTCTGTTATTCCTTCTGAGAGGAACAGTTTCTCGCCTATTTTAAAGTCCTTTAATATTCCAATATTAAACATACTTATCTGTGCATTCTGTATAAACTGGAATCTTGGAACATCTTTTTTCTTGCCTAGATACCTTGACTGTAGGTTTATAATCCGGCCTTCCATGTCTTTATATGGAAACAACAGGCATGGTGTGTAAAAATGAAGATACAATCCATACTGGCCTCGTTTTACTAGGCCGGATTTTATGCATCGTTCTTCTCCAAAATGATTAACTAATGCATTAACCAACTTATCAGGATAAGTCACAGAACCGATGCCAAGTTGACGAACTACATCTTCGCTATATTTCCTTTCTTCAAACAAAAACTGCTTGGCCTTATCAGAAAGCCTTGCCCTCTTTATTACCCATTCATTTAACTCCACATCCGAAATATTCTCTGGTTCTTCTACCTTGACAGTGCTTTTCTTCGGCTGTATCTTTTTTATATATTTTGGTTTCTCATTGTTGGGCAAAGGAATAGAAAACTCTCTTGCTAATATCTGACAGGCCTCTTGAAAACCGCAATTTTCCACTTGCATCGTCAAGGTAATAGGATTACCTCCTTTACCACAAACAAAGCAGTGACAGAAGTTATTCTTAGAACTGGTATTGAATTTCAAACTTGGATTATGGTCACTATGCCATGGACATAATGCCCTATGCTTCTTAACCTCCATTCCCAGTTTCACAGCTACTGCCTCTATGGAGAGGGCATTCAATTTCTCTAAAAACTGCTTGTCGTAATATGGCATAATTTCCTTATCTTTACTTGTCCCCTCCGCACATTCGCAGGGTTCTTATTTAACCACAAAGAGGCATAGCCTCATCAGCCATACCCCTTCAACAATCTCCTATCCCTTCATCTCCATAAATTCCTTATTCCTTTCCTCCACTCTGTGGTTCCTTCCCCACCTCGGCACAAACTCTACACATACCCCACATTATCTATAAGCACACCCGCTCAGTACAAGCTGTACTCCGATATTCATTCTCATACTTTTCAATATGCTTTTTCCCTATCTCTACCAACCCTTTTAATTCTTCTACAGCACCTATTCCTGCTTTAAGCAAGGCAATATTACAATAGCCAATCTCCGCATTGAATTTATCTAGTAAGAATTGTTCGATAGGACTTATCAATTTGCCCTTTGTTCGTATCTCACTATTCAATTGAGCCAAACGCTCACTATAATAACCTTTCACATCTTCAATCGTAACCACATCATTTACCTTAGAACCAAGAAGATACACTCCAACAGCAGCCTTAACAAAATCGTTCCTCACCAAGTCTTTGGCTTTAGATATGATGTCTTCAGCTGACAATTCTGCCAGTTTCTTACATGATGGAAAATCTTTGATCGGCACCATTGTCCTGACAATATCCCTTAGTTCACAAAGCATCTCAACGATATCCAACTGTGCGATTCTTATATCCAAATCATCTTTGGTTTGATATGCTTTTACCTTATTCACACAACGCTGAATGCCCAACATCGACGTTTCAAAACAGTCCTCGAAAACGTTGATTGTATCATGACAATAATTTCTGAACAGAGCTCTTTGCTGGATATAGTCAACACCATACCGATTATTATACTTTTCACACAAATTCGATATTTGCGTCTCAATATAACTGACCTCTTTTACGCCAACAAATATTTCGTTCATTTTTTCCATTTCCTGTACCTCCAACCTTTAACCATGAACCTTACCCAATAACCTTCAGCACCTCCGCCGGCACATACGCTATCGCCACGCTCGCCACACCTTCAATCTCCACTACGACCCTCTTACACCTCTTCACTCTCCTTATCACGCCCGTCACGCCTTCAAATGCGCCGCCCATAATCTCCACGCGCTTACCTTCCTTCCCAACGACCGTCTCGTTGTCCAGAAACATCACGCTGTCGTCAGTCCGCGAAGCCACCCGCATAAAGTTCTCCATCTCCCTGTCCGCCACCATCATAATGGCATGTTCACCAACGGCCGTATGGTCCATCATATACCTCAGCGGTTCCAGCACCTCGTTCCTTCTCTTCAACTCGCTCAACCGCTCCTGTGTCGACCGCACAAAAATCAGGTTACTGATAGCCGGCACCAGCACCCTCCGCAGTTCCGAATCCCCGTCATTCTGCGATTCCATCACCTTATACCTCATCGGCACAAAGTTCTCTATTCCCAGCCGGTCCAGCTCCGCCTTCACTTTCATCTCCCGCTGATACGTCACCCTCATCGGAAACCACGCCTTGGGGTCACCACACATCCTTGTGTCGCGTCCCGATTCACTTCCCGTTTCCTTCGTCGTCATCATATCACTCTGGTCTTCAGTCGCTTTATGACTTCAACATTTCAATATCGATGCAATGTCGGTGCCGCCCGACTTCTTGCCTTTCAAGGCACAAAGATAGTGAAATATTTCTATTTTTCTTCAATCTTATGCATTTTTTTAACATAATCTCTCATGCAATCCCTTTCCGCCCTCGTCAATCATCGCAAAAACCGTTATAAACAATTCGTCCCTGCAACTCCATCCAGAGTCACAGGGGCTGATTATGCACCATAAGAAGTAGCCATTCAACATGACCCACTAGTATTTCACCTCTCTTCCTGCGTCATATCCTCATTTTCACAATATTCCCGCCTATTCAGCGTTATCTACCACAGAATCAACACATTCTGCCCAGGCAACCAAGAGTAACATCAGGAACTGAGATATATCATGTGATGATGCGAGGCATCAATCACCAGAACCGACGCAAGAGCGAGCGGAGAGCCAAGCTCGCTTGAGCTATCCCGAGCGAGAAGGAGAAAAACGAAGTCAACATCTTCGAGGAACCAGAGGACTACTATCAGTTCATCAATATCCTCGACAGGATGCGTACTCAGTATGATGATGAGGGTAACCCCTGTGGCACTAACTGCATCTATTACGCTTACTGCTTGATGTCAAACCACTTTCATCTGCTCATTCGTGAGCGTGATGAGAAAGTTGGTGATACCATCTAGAGAATTGCAGGTGCATATCTATTATTACAACCATAAATATCTTCGAGACGGCCACCTATTCAAGGAGCATTTCAAGAGCGAGCCTGTCCGCTCGGCTCTGCCGTTCTCTTGCTACCAACGGGACGCAAGAACGATTTGGCTTATTTCACGACCCTTCTGCGCTATATCCACCAGAATCCTGTCAAGGCAGGTATTGTTACTCAGATCAAGGACTATGAGTATAGCTCCTGGTATGAATACGATGGTTCCGTTGAACCCGTCTTTCAGATTTGTAATATTCAAACAGTATTAAACCGTATTCCATTCAATGATTTCAATGAATGGGTTAACGACCCTCTACCTGATGTTGCCAACTTCCTTGATAATCGATTTAGAGCAACCTCGTCTCAGGCTTTCCGATGATCAGATTTGGCAACAGATTGTCAGAATCACAGGCGTTTCCAATAGCTGCGAATTCCAAAAGCTCGACAGAGAAACCCAGTGGCAGGCATTCATTCAGCTTAAGGAACTTGGAGCATCCGTCCGTCAGCTTCAACGCCTAACAGGCATAGACCGAGATCATTCAAAGAGCAAGGTGAGCTAAGCATTTGCCCCAGGGGGCATGTATCCCCCACCTGTGTCAGTATCTGTCCCCTGACATATTTGGCTATTGCACTGCTTTCTTAAAATTCAGCTGACTACACTCCGAGTTCCAAACTCCATTCATAGACGGACTGAATCTTCATCTTGTGACCATCCTCCTCTATTTCGCCGCTCTCATGGTCAGTGAGTAGCAACAGATTTTCGCATTTGGTCTGTCTGGCGGCAAGCAGTAGGCCATTCTTCTCACGCTTGTAAGTAT